>JGI24707J26582_10001988_pt1 | contig 15717 bp, 13 predicted proteins | sample BioPla1DNA1_FD_26582 | JGI IMG/M metagenome (IMG submission 26582) | reverse complement strand
ATCGAAACTCCCAGTGCTTTCTAACGATAGAATGCGAGAGCTTCTTAAGGCAATGCAGGACGGCGACATCTCAGCTCGCAAACAGTTAATCCAGGGTAACCTCCGATTGGTGTTGAGCGTTATTCAAAGGTTCAGCAACAGAGGCGAACCGGTAGATGATCTGTTTCAAGTGGGCTGTATAGGTCTCATGAAGGCTATTGATAATTTCGACCTAGGTCAAAATGTCAAATTCTCCACATATGCCGTCCCAATGATCATCGGAGAGATTCGACGTTACTTAAGGGACAACAATCCTATTCGGGTTTCTCGATCCTTACGGGACATAGCCTACAAAGCTCTACAAGTGCGGGATTCATTGGTGGCCAAGCACTCCAGGGAGCCCACCATCGGCCAGATCGCCGATGTGCTTAAGATCCCTCGGGAAGATATAGTATATGCCCTTGATGCTATACAAGAACCAGTTTCACTGTTTGAGCCAATATACCATGATGGTGGAGACCCGATTTTCGTCATGGATCAGATAAGTGACGAGAAGAATGAAGATGTCACCTGGCTGGAAGGAATCTCCATCCGTGAGGCTATGGCCAAACTAGGCGATAGGGAAAGAATGATTTTAAACATGAGATTCTTTGATGGACGTACTCAGATGGAAGTGGCTGATGAGATTGGCATTTCCCAGGCTCAGGTATCACGCCTGGAGAAAGCAGCCCTCAGGCATTTACGCCGCCACATGACCCTGGGTGAAGCGGAATCCATCAACCAGTGATCGATGTAGGAAGCTAGGTCATTGCATGGGGATACAGTGGGAGGTGTCACATTTGATAGTCAAGACGCTGCTCAGTCGTGTTCTAATCTCCAGTGTCATTTTAGCTGCGGTGTTTGTTTTGGGGTTTTTAGGGATACAGGTTGCAAGCAACATATTGCCTGTAGAAGAGGCTTATAATGCTGAAAGCCTGATCCGATTACATATATTGGCCAACAGCGATCTGCCACGTGATCAGGAGCTTAAGCTGGACGTGCGAGATGCTATTTTGACCAAGACCCAACATCTTTTTTCAGATATCACTACCAAGACGGAGGCCTGGCAGAGACTGGTCGATAACCAAGACCTAGTTTGCTCCATCGCCCAAGAGGTAATAGCGAAGTCGGGTAAGGACTACCCGGTGGAAGTTCGATTGGGCAGGTATGATTTTCCTGAAAAAACATATGGTCCTCTAACTGTACCTGCCGGCGACTATCAAGCCATACAGGTGATTATCGGTCGAGGACAAGGCCATAATTGGTGGTGCGTACTTTTCCCACCACTATGCTTCATGGAGAATATGGGCTCCGAATCGGTTAAGCGGGAGCTCAAGACCGATAAGCCAGGACAGCCGTCCAAGGAACAACAGGTTGCAGTCCATTGGCGACTTAAGTATTTGGATGCTATCTATCGGGAGTGTGGAAATAAGCTGGCGGCCCTTGCCAGAAGCGATTGGGGATTGAGATTCTTGTCAACGGCTCAGCTGCCTGCTGAAAGGTTCTTACGGTAGTAGGAGAACTTATCTGCAGTACATCTAAACCCGCCGGCACATATAATGTAAGGGCGAGAGGTGCCGGGGGGTGGGAGCGATGTTAGTCAAGACATCTGACCTTTGGGTCTTGGATGTTATTAACACTGTAGATGGGCAGAGGCTAGGAAACATTACCGATCTAGACATCGATCTGACTACCGGCAAAGTAAACGCTTTGATCCTCACTGAGTCTGGTGGCCTTTTTCGCATCTTCCGCAGGGGCGAATTACTCATCCCATGGGAAAAAGTCCTGCTGATCGGTATCGATGTGATACTTGTCGAAATGGATGCTCTGCGAGAGCCTCGTAGGCTCCGCTAGTAACTAAGTCCCCGGCCTTTTGCCGGGGACTTCCCATGGGCTAATCCTCCAGGGGCACAAAGTCCTCCTTACCGACCCCACATATGGGGCAGGTCCAATCTTCGGGCAAATCCTCAAAGGCGACTCCATCTTCTTCGGCGGGATCGTAGATATACCCACATACAGTGCATTCCCACTTTTCCATATCTATGGCCCTCCTTTTTGGCTATTCCCCCACAGCTCCGTGCGTGGAGAGGGATATTCTGTCATTTCACCGGACGGTTGGTATTTCCTGCTATGGGATCGTATTTTCTCTATAGAGGAGTTTTGAGGCATATCCCTAGACGATTGTTAGCTTCTGCTGAAACAGGGTATATAGTAATTGTAAGGCAACTAGTTAGGGGGGGTAGCATGGCAATTGTTGAAGTGAAGTCAGGAGTATATTGGGTTGGAGCTGTAGATTGGAATGTGCGGCACTTTCATGGTGTGACATATACCACTCATCGAGGGACAACCTATAATGCTTACCTGGTCGTAGGCGACAAGTATCGTGCTCTAATAGATACAGTGTATGAGCCTTTTACAGATGTTCTCGTAGCACATCTGGAGGCTTTAGGAGCTTTAGAGAATCTGGATTATGTGGTGGTTAACCACGTGGAGATGGACCATTCCGGAGCACTACCTCGAATCAAAGAGCTCTCTCCACAGGCGAAGATATACTGCAGCCCGAGGGCGGTAGAACCTATCAAGAAACACTTTGGCTCCAGGACCGATGGCTGGGATATTACCACAGTGAAAACCGGGGATGAGTTGGATCTAGGAGGCAAGACCATTCGCTTTATCGAAGCGCCGATGCTCCACTGGCCTGATAGCATGTTCTCCTACATCCCCGAGGAGAAGCTCCTTTTGCCCAATGATGCCTTTGGGCAGCACTTGGCGTCTTCTCAGCGCTTTGACGATGAAGTGGAAAACAGCATTTTGATGGATGAAGCAGCCAAATACTACGCCAATATTCTCCTTCCCTTTAACTCCCTAGTAGAAAGGAAGTTGAAAGAGATTGCGGAGATGGGAATTGAGATCGATACCATTGCACCTAGCCACGGCATAATCTGGCGACGAGATCCTGGTCAGATTATCACAGCCTACCAGAAGTGGTCCACTGGGGTGGAAACACCAGGACGATTATCTCCTGATGCAGTCGTCGTGTTTGACACAATGTACGGCTCGACGGAGAAAATGGCAGAGGTGATCACTGAAGAACTAGCAATTCTAGGTTATCGAGTTAATCTGTACAACATCGGCAAAAGTGATTACAGTGACATCATCCGGGAGATACTGGAGGCCAAGGCAGTTGTGGTTGGTTCGCCTACCCTCAACAACGGTATACTGCATTCGATGAGTCCTCTGCTTGACGCCCTTAAGGGGCTGAAACCTAAGGGGAAGATTGGGGCGGCTTTCGGTTCCCACGGATGGAGAGGTGGAGCAGTCAGCCAAATTGCCGGTTCCTTGGCTGAAGGAGGCATTGAGGTAATCGGAGACGGTTTGGCCATCCCGTGGATCCCAAGTGATGACGAGCTGCAGGAGTGTCGCAATTTGGCTCGAGAGCTTGACAAAGTACTTAAGGCCAAGGGGCAGTAATATGTTACCTAGATTGACAGGTATGAAGGAGGCAGTCTACATTGGTAGATTGCCTTTTTCATATATAGTATAATCGTAGTGATGAGCTTTCAGGTATGCTAGGCGGGATATTCATGAAATGCCCCTATTGTAGCTTCATGGAAAGTAAGGTTGTTGACTCCCGAGCCACGGAGGAAGGTAGTTCTATCCGGCGACGACGGGAGTGTATCGGGTGTGGGCGCCGATTCACTACTTACGAACGACTCGATGAAATTCCCTTGATGGTAGTCAAGAAAGATGGGCGACGAGAAGCTTTTTCCCGAGACAAGATTATCACTGGAGTGTTGAAAGCTTCCCAGAAACGGCCCATCAGTTATGAGGTTATTGAGAACCTAGCTAGGGAGATAGAGCGAGAGTTGCGTAACCAAATGGAGCGGGAGATCTCCTCCCAAGTGATTGGCGAGATGATCATGGAGCGATTACGTCACATAGATGAGGTCGCTTATGTACGCTTTGCATCAGTATATCGCCAGTTCAAGGATATCGACCGTTTCATGGAAGAGCTAGAGAGATTGCAGCGGGGGGAGACTGAGTAGGTGGGATTCATCGGTGACAGGATCCGGGATTTGCCCACGGATGTACTTACCTATCGTGGGATAGACGGTGTTGGTTTTTTCGAACTAGATGCGGCATTGAGCGCGCCAAACTTGGTCTGTGCCTTTTCCACCCGGGTGGGAGGGGTGAGTCAAGGCCCTTTTGCTTCTTTGAATCTAGGTATGCATGTCGGTGATGATTCCCAAACTGTCCTTATCAACCGGCAAAGGCTGTCCCATGCATTGGGTATTTCGTTGGATGAGTGGGTTACCGCAGAGCAAGTACACGGTGGAGCTGTGGCTGTGGTAACGGATAGTCATCGTGGTCGCGGTGCGTTTTCAAAAGAGCTGGCTGTACCGGGAGTAGATGGTCTAGTCACCAATACGCCGGGGACTTGGCTAGTCTGTTTTTACGCCGATTGTGTACCCATGGTTTTTTGGGATATTGCCAAAGGTGTAGTTGGGATAGCCCACGCTGGCTGGCGAGGAGCTTTGACCAATATCGGTGGGGCTGTGGTAAGAGCGATGCAAGAGCGCTTTGGTTCCCCCGTGGGTGAGATAAGAGCGCTTATAGGGCCAGCTATTGGCCCTTGCTGTTATGAAGTGGGTGAAGACGTAGGCGAGAAGTTTCGCTCTCTTTTTGGCAATGATGTGCTAACCCAGCGCGGTGGCCGGATGCATCTACATCTACCCAAGGCTAACTATCAGTACTTGCTTGATGGTGGCCTCTTAGCGCGAAACATATATATCAGCAGGCTTTGTACAGCGTGTAACCGGGATATGTTCTACTCATATAGGCGGGACAAAGGGCCTACAGGTAGAATGGCAGCTGTTGTGGGACTACGAGAGTGACTCTCGCCTGTTCTCCATGGTACGAACAAGGAATTGAGACTCTCTGTGGGGAATCTGTGACAGGTGGGGAGTGAGTGCAATGGCGAAAATGGCGGGGCAGCCCAAAGGGGTGAAGGAACCGACACTTGGACGTCGGGCCCGAGAGATCGTTGCGGTATTACTTTTTGCGGCGGGAGCCTTCACATGGTTGAGTCTGCACACGGAGAGTGTGGGGGTTGTTGGAATGTGGGTATCTCGCTATGGTCGCTGGCTGTTGGGGTTGACTGCAGATTTGCCGGTTTTGTTGTTGTTCTTAGGAGGCTATGTCTGTCTTAAAGGCGGACCCCAAAGCCCCAAGGGCACAAGGTTCTCTGTGGGCACCATTCTTCTGCTTCTGGTTCTCTTGGTCCTTGTACATTTGCAGACCACCGATGTAGTTGCAGTCCCGTACATGCAAAGTGCTAGCCCCTGGAGTACTCATCAGCAAGGGGCGGGGATCATTGGTCAATTTCTGACTGCCGTCTGCCTAAGGGCTTTTGGGCTGGCAGGAACATACGTCTTTGCCACTGCATTTTTGGTCATTGCCGTTATTTTGCTATTTGAGTTGCCTCTTGCCAGATCTCTGCGTGGTGCTGGCCGCTGGCTGCGCCGTATCGCCGCTGGCCTTGGAGAGCTTGTAAGTAGGACCGCTGCTATAGTGCGTTCCTGGCAGAAAAACACGATTCAGAGTGGAAGGTCTACTGCAAAACCCAAAAGGCGCAGTCGTAAGGCAAGCGGCGAACCAAGGGCTGGCAGTGCTCAATCGGAAGGCAGTGGCCGAGAGCCATACGTGCCGTCTACTGCTAAGGAGGTAGCCGCTACCCAAGAAGAAACGAGAGCAATCCAAGAGTCGAAAACGAAAAGTAGTGTACCCGAGGATGAAGATGAGGCTGTACCCGCGGTGAGACCGAGAAAAGTGGGACCGTTTACCTTACCTGGTCCTGATCTGCTACCACCTGTTAGGACCCGGAGAGCCCGTCGCCAAAGCAAGACAGTTGACCAGGCACATCTTTTGGAGGACACTCTGGCAAGCTTCGGCATCGATGCTCGGGTAGTGGACGTTTGCCAAGGACCTACAGTGACTCGCTACGAGATCCAGCCGCCACCGGGGGTGAAGGTGAGTCGTATAGTTGCCCTAGCAGATGATCTGGCCCTAGCTTTAGCAGCGCCGGATGTGCGGATTGAGGCTCCCGTTCCTGGCAAGTCAGTAGTCGGGGTAGAGGTTCCTAACAAGGAACCAACTACTGTATATATTCAAGATGTGTTAACCAGTCCTGAGTTTATGAATCATCCATCGCGATTGGCCATGGCTCTGGGTAAAGACATAGCAGGAAAGACAGTGATCGCTGACTTAAGGAAGCTGCCGCATCTACTGGTGGCCGGTGCAACCGGTTCCGGCAAGAGCATATGCCTTAATACTATGATTGCCAGTATTTTGCATAGGGCCTCACCGGAAGAGGTACAGCTTTTGTTGATCGATCCCAAACGGGTAGAGTTGTCTGCCTATAACGGTATCCCTCACCTGGTATCGCCGGTTGTTACCGACGCAAAGAAGGCGGCTACCGCTTTGCGCTGGGCAGTAAGGGAGATGGANCGACGCTATGAGCTTTTTGCCGATGCCAGTTCCCGTAATATCGATGCCTACAATGAATGGATGCTAGATAACCTCCANCGTTACGGGGAGGGAGAAGTCCTACCTTACATTGTCATTATCATCGACGAGTTAGCTGATCTGATGCTGGTTGCAGCGGCGGACGTGGAGGATGCTATCTGTCGCCTCGCCCAAATGGCCAGGGCAGCAGGCATGTATCTGATCATCGCTACTCAGCGGCCCTCCGTTGACGTAATCACAGGGCTCATAAAGGCCAATATACCATCCCGCATTGCTTTCGCTGTTTCCTCCCAGGTAGATTCTAGGACTATCTTGGATATGGCTGGGGCGGAACGGCTTTTGGGCAAAGGTGATATGCTCTATTTTCCCGCCGGTGCCCCCAAGGCCATCAGGGCCCAAGGTGCATTTATCCACGAGAGAGACATTGCGGCGTTGGTAGATTTTTGGAGCCGGCAAGTAGACCCCGAGGCAAAAGCGGAGAACATAATAAAGGAGCAGGAGAGTGTAGATAGTGAAGTGGTCGTCGATGACGAGCTTTTCGATGATGCAGTCCAACTCATTCTCGATTCGGGACAGGCATCTATATCAATGTTGCAGCGCCGCTTTCGCATAGGCTATTCCCGGGCTGCTCGTCTTATCGATACCATGGAGTTGAAAGGTATTGTTGGACCCCATCAGGGTAGCAAGCCCCGGGAAGTCTTGATAGACCAATACGACAGCTCACGATAGGGGAAAAATCCTAAGCAAATTTGATCATTCACGAAAGAAGGGGTGGAGCGTGACGGAAGTGGGGCGGATGCTAGAGGATGCCCGATTAAGGAAGGGCATTACCCTAGAGAAAGTCGAGAAGGAACTAAAGATCCGTAAGCACTACCTGATAGCGATGGAGACGGGTCGCTGGGAAGAATTGCCTGGCTACGCTTACGCTACCGGCTTCTTGCGGACCTATGGCGACTACCTGGGTCTGCCCGGGGAAGACCTTGCCGAGGAGTATAGGTATTGGAGGGAGACCCAAGGCACCACGGCCGCACACGATGAGACCCCCATAGGAGTTTTCACGCGATCGAAGGAGCTCGAAACCGATAGTGGGATCTTCCAGCTTGGCTCGAGAAGTAGAGGTCGATCCCGACGGAGGAAAGTGTACAAAGGGATCGCCGTTATGCTAATACTTCTAGCAGCTTTAGGAGCATATCTTTTTCTCACATGGAAACAGCCTTTTTCCGACACACAGACTCTGCGGGTGGAAGACGCCGATGTTGGAGAATTGAAACGAGAACCTATAGAGCCAATAGAAAACACGCTGCCCTTCCTTCCCGGAGTTGAACCACTATCAGAGCTCGGTGATAATGGGAAGATGTTGCCGGTGGAATCTTCTGATCCTTCGGATGACGTCACAAGTCTTACCTATGAGACTCCGAAGCTAGACCATGGATTGTCCGGTGAAGCTCTTGGACGCCTTGAGCATGAGGAGCCTATCAAGGAATCTGATAGTCCTGTTGCAAAGCAGCCCTTAGATGAGAACGCTGGGGTGGAGCTCACCTTACCAATCGATGAAATCCATCGTCTGCCACCCACGGAAGAACTGGAGGGAGCCTCCTATGCGTTAGTCTTGGAGGCTAAGGCCAACGGAAGATGCTGGGTGGAAGTCCGCTCTGATGGACAATTGGTGTATTCAGATACTCTATCAATGGGTGATACGTACATTTGGAGTGCTCAAGAAGAGATCAGGGTGCGGTTTGGAAATGCTGGCGCAGTAGAGCTTCGGCTAAATGATCAAGATCTGGGGATAGCCGGTAAGGGAGTACTGACAAGGGTTTTTACGGCCAGCAGTGACTAGAGGTTTCTAGATTAGACCAGCAATTGGCAGATTTCATCAAGTCCCTTCCTACTCGCGGAATATCTTGGCAAGTTCGCGAATATCTATTATGACGGAAGGGGGTTGATGGGCTTGGCTCGTAGAGTTGCAAGAAGGACCCGCCAAACCAACGGTCCAGGTCTTTTGTTTGTTCTTATTGCTTTGGTAGTAGTGGCGGCTGCAGGTGCTAAATATCTGGGGTTGTATGCACCGGAACAGCCAACCTTAGCGCCCTACGGGGTGGGTACTGAGACAGGAGCTGTAGTCTCCACAAGGGAGGCAACAGGAGCAGATGAGATGAGTAGGGGAGAACCGGTTACCGTATTAGTTTACCACTCCCATACCAGCGAAAACTTTTCTCCTAGCATCTCCCATGCCAAGAACGGCAAGGGTGAGATACTGCAGGTTGGAGCTGAATTTTGCCAGGCGATCAGTGAGAAAGGGATTAAGGCTATTCATCTAAAGGGGACCTATGATACCCCGGTGTANAGTGAGGCATTTCGCAAAGCCGGGGAGGCTGTGGCGAAGGCATTAAGTGAGAGCCCGGGCATAGCAGCGGTTATAGATATCCACCGTGATGGATTACCCAAGGGCAAGGATCCGGATTATACTACGGCAAAGGTAGCCGACCAAAGAGTAGGTAAGATCCTCTTCGTGGTGGGTGATGTAGCGAACCCCAATCGTAACAGCAATACTGCCTTTGCTGAGACGATCAAGGGCCACCTGGATGCCATGTACCCCGGAGTTAGCCGAGGAATTAAAGTTCAGCATCGCAACCTAAATGGTGGTTTGCATGTCAATACCCTAACGGCCTATCTAGGTGATTACCATGGTAACACTCTAACAGAGGCCAAATCCGCCGCTCGCATTCTGGCTGATACGGTTGCTGCAGTACTGCTGGAGGAGGCGCGAGAGGGGATGTTGGTGCTTCCTACTACTACACCCTAGAGCTTTGACACGCCCCCCTTTCATTAGGCGGTTGATGGCTTGACTGGACCTTAAAGACTAGTCCAATGACTAATCATCGACCAAAAGACCCACCCCTAGGGGACGATGCTGTTGGGGTGGGCGTTTTCTTTCCATTGGAAAAAAAACGCTGCAGGATCGTGTGCACTATATGGCGAATGTGAAAGGCTGGGCCAGACTCACACAGGCTGTTGATTGATAATAATATCAGAACTGGGGAATATTAGGGATTGGATTGGGGGTGCCCCTACCATGGCGCAGCATGTTCACATGGTCGGAATCGGTGGGGTAGGAATGAGCTCTATTGCAACAGTCCTTCTACAGATGGGGCATAGCATCAGCGGATCGGATTTGAAGGATTCGGACACATTGCGGGGTCTTGAGCGGAATGGGGCAAGAACCTACGTTGGCCATGCCGCAAGTCATGTGGTGGGCGCTGATCTGGTAGTCTATTCTTCGGCAATTCCTAAGGACAATCCGGAGATAAGGGCTGCAGAGGAGCACGGTATACCAGTTATACATCGATCTGAAATGCTTGCCAGGATCCTTAACGCGGGGTGCGGCATTGCTGTGGCTGGAGCCCACGGCAAGACGACTATCACAGGCATGATTGCCCATATCCTTACTGGCTTAGGTCTAGACCCAACTGTACTAGCCGGAGGGGAAATGCAGAACCAATGTGTCCATGCACGGTTTGGGCAGGGACGCTATGTGGTGGCTGAAGCTGATGAGAGCGATGGCTCCTTCCTTCGCTACTATCCAGAGATCGCGGTGATTACAAGTGTCGAGGCAGACCACCTGGAGAACTATGGTGGTCGTGCCGGGTGGTTGGTAGCTAGCTACAAGGCTTTCGTGGCCAACATAAGGACAGGTGGAACATTAGTCATCAGTCAACAAGCCTACGAGGTTCTGCAAGATGCTATCGATGAGAGTAAGGACAGGCTTTCTGTAGTTGTCTACGGACTACAGCCGCCAAAGATGTCTGCTGAATGTGGAACGAATGGAGTAAAGGAGTCAGAGGGAGTACGCTACTTCTATTGGGCTGATAACCCACGGCTGGCCGGTGCCACAGCTGCCTTCAGTATGTATTCGAAAAATGGATGTCTAGGAAAGGTTCGCATATCCATCCCTGGCACATACAATGTGGAAAACGCGTTGGCGGCCATAGCAGTGGCACAGCTTACTGGCTCAAGTTTTGAACAGATAACTAAGATGCTGGAGGGGTTCTATGGAGCACATCGGCGGTTTGAATGGGTAGGTGGCAACGGTGATATCTTGGTCTACGATGACTATGCCCATCATCCCACTGAGATTCAAAGGACTCTGCAAGCCGCTAAGAAGGGCTTCCAGCGACGGGTTGTGGCTATCTTTCAACCTCAACGCTATAGTCGTACTCAGATGCTCATGGAGGAGTTCGGACGCTCCTTTAAAGATGCGGACTTAGTAGTCATTACGGATATTTATGCTCCTCCTCCAGAACGACCACTGCCAGGAGTCTCAGCAGAGCGATTGGCTGCATTGGTCGGTGAGGATATAGGCCAAGAACGAGTGCTCTATGTTGGCGATAAGCATCAGATTCCCGAGGCTTTGCAGCCTCACCTTAGGGAGAATGATCTAGTCATTACCATGGGTGCCGGTGATATATGGCAGGTAGCTCGCGCTCTGGCAGCCCGCTTGAAGCAGGAAGACGTCCAGGCATATAGTAGCCCTTAGTCGGGACGGCCTAGGAAATGCTGTGCAGCAGATGGATACGGGAAAACGTGGGTTTTTCTGAAGGGTTTTCCCATGAGAGTTGAGCTTTTCTTGCAGGAGATTGTAAAGGGCTAATTACCGGGGTCAAGCAGTGGCTATTAACCCAACGGAGCTTGCGAAATGCTTCACCGGCGATAATATGATCATTTGCATCAGTGCAGTCCCGTGGCTTGGCCAATTATGGGATCAAAGCGCAGATATCGAGTATCGTTGTCGAATCTGGCCTCGTAGATAATCATGGGAACATAGACGAGGGCTGTGGCAAAGGGGCTGGCCATGACCTTAGGCTGCAAGCGATTTTTTAGCTCTTTAGTTCGCATTGCTTTTTCAGCCATAAGAAGGTCACTAGGTGCTGTGCCTATAGCCTGATCATAGTATTTTTCCAGGGCCTGCAGCTCCTCTTGGAGCCGATTACTGGCCGATAAGGCCCAGGTAGCGTCTTCTTGGGCCAGCATGTACGCGATATCCTGGATCATATAGTCATAGGCCTTCTTGATATTAATGCGACGCTTAGCTTGGGCCACGCCTGGCAGGGGGGTTTTGGCTAGCTGACACCCCAAGAGACTGTGATAGTATCCAGAAGTAGTGTCGCCACTTGTCAGATTAACCGTCAAGTCCAGAATGCGATGGGTTGTGGTGTGATCAGTTCGGTAACTCAATCGCCAGTGTGCCAGCAAATGGGGCTCATAGATCAGCTGCCCGTCATCGGCTTCTAGGGCCGCCTCACCGGTATCCATACAGCCCGGCACTCTTACTACATATTGACGACAAAACCTGGCTTTTTCCAGGGTTATCTCTTGAAATCTATCCCAATGATAGCTTCCAGGGACAAAAAGTTTCGCGTCTTTCTGCCGCTGTGCTGACTCATAAGATAAAGCCAGCTGACAGGTGTAGCCCGGGGTGCGGGGCCCGTCTACGAGGCTAGCAGCTTCATCTGAGAGTTCTAGGATGGCAACGTCATCCTTGGTCCATCGACAGTTGATATCTATATATTGGCAGAATTCCCGGAGAAAATCCTGCAGCTCTCCCAAGGATGTTCATCCTTTCGCCTGGAAGCTAGTATTTCGCACATGGTAGCGGTACAAGATGTTACGGTACAAGATCTAAAATGCTGGCTCCTCTTTGGGAGTGTCTGGCAGCCAAGAGAGTATGGGCCAGTACATCGAACTCCCGGGCCAGATCAGACTCGTTTTTTGCTCTAGTAATAATGTCAACCAGATGACTTTCAAAGGACCTGGTGAGTTGAAGGTGGGTGAGGATGGCATCTAGCTCGCCTACCACCATCTCAAATAGGTTTATTTTCTCATGAAGCAACCGCAATATGTGTTCTTCGATGGTGCCTAGTGTGGCCAGATTGAATACATGTACATCCTTTGTCTGTCCTAATCGATGTACCCGGCCGATCCTTTGCTCCAACCGCATGGGGTTCCAAGGTAAGTCAAAATTAATCACGGTGCTGCAGTACTGGAGGTTGATGCCCTCCCCACCGGATTCGGTGCTGACCAGCACATCGCCGTAGCGACGGAAAAGGAACTTGGTGAATTCCTTACGCCCCGCTGAAAGTGTGCCGTCAAAGGTCACTGTTGCCAGTCCCGATGCCTCCAAGTGTTTCTTGATGAAAGCCTGGGTGCCCCGGTATTCGGTAAACACAATGGTCTTTTCATCCCTGCGAATCTCCATTAGCTTAAGGAGCTCTTGCATCTTTGCGCTGGTTTCGATGTTAACAGCTAACTTGAGTAGATGAAGCAGCTCGCCTTTTAGATCCCGCTCCGCCTTTTCACTAAGCTTTTTCAAGGTAAGAGCTGCTGCCCAAGCACTGCTGCACACCTCTCTGAGCAGTACTATATAGGGCAAAATGGTATGTTTTTCAGCCAGTGATTTCTCCATTTGTTGGCGGATGAAACTATTTACTGCACCATATAGTTCTTTTTCCCCGGCGGTAAGCTCCACAGATACTGGTTTTACGATTCGTTTGGTAAATTCAATGGTTCCTGTTCCCCTGCGGTTTCTGATCATAACTTGGCCAAGCAGCGAACGTAATGCCTCAGGGTCCCGAGGGGTACGTTTATCTACTACGAACCGCTGCCTGAAGCTTGAGTAGGTGCCCAATTGGCCAGGCTTGAGGAGTGTGATCAGGTTATACAGCTCTTTGAGATCATTTTGAACCGGTGTAGCTGTTAGCATCAGAAAGTACTTTTTCTCCAATGCATTGACGAATTTCCAGTTCTGAGTGTTGGAGTTCTTTAAGCGATGAGCCTCATCGACTATGAGCATGTCCCAATCCATGGCCAAAATCACTGCTCTGTGGGGCTCTCGCTTGGCGGTATCAATGGAGGCAATCAAGTAGTCGCATCTAGACCAGTCGTATTGACTACGTTGGAGGGTAACGGGAATGCGGAATTTGCTCCGAAGTTCCTCGAACCATTGCCAGCAGAGAGAGACTGGTGTGAGGATCAAAGCTCTGCGGACCAAACCTCTTAATATGTATTCCTTTAGGATCATTCCTGCTTCAATCGTCTTGCCAAGGCCCACTTCGTCGGCCAAAATGGCCCGGCCCCGCATTTCTTCAATAACCCGATGCGCCGTATGCAGCTGATGGGGGTACGGAATTACTCCCACTGCTTTCCAGTGGGAAGCAAGATGGACAGGACATAATAGTTGGGCGAAATCCGACCTTTGAGTTAGTTCTGCACCAAAGCGAGCGAGCTTATGCCATTCCCAGCTGCAATCGACACCGGATCTTAAGTCACAGACAAGTCGATGCAAGCTTCGTTGACTAAAGTAAACAGAGTAATGATCATTGATCGCCACGGGTTCTTTGAATTCCTCTGGCTCCGATGCCGATAGGAAAGTTCTGTAAGTGTTTTTGAGTATAGGAACGGTGATACGGATTTCCACATCGGTCCTCCTAGTTGCATGGCACGACTTTTAGTCTACCCGGAGGTGAAGAATAATATCTGGTAGACAAAGAATCCCTACTCCTATATAATATAAGGTATCTAAGGGCCTGTAGCTCAGTTGGGAGAGCGCTGCGTTCGCAACGCAGAGGTCGAGGGTTCGAATCCCTTCGGGTCCACCAGATCGATGCCCACCAGGAGTTTTTCCTGGCGGGCTTTTCATTTTGCCCATGCCAGAAGGGAAGAGGCGCAAGGCAGGAGTACGGGGCTCAGCCCAGAAGCCTAAGAAGGAAAGCTTGCTGGTGGTGAGGTGAGGACCCTTGAACTGGTGGAAGCTGTACTTAACCATTCTTGCCATTATGATCTTGTTTTTCCCGGCGAAAGCCATCTACATCGTATTTTTTGCTTTGGCTTTGGTATATTGGGGCGGAGGTCGATTTCTTCGGTATGCTTTCGAAGGTCTGGAGATCACCCGAACAGTTGAGTCCACGAGACTTTTTCCTGGTGAGACAGCGGAGGTAAGCATTGTATTNTGCAACAGAACCGCCTTTCCCATAGCTTGGCTTTCGGGATATGAACACCTTCCCGTGGCTTTGGAGGCCGGCCGAGCCCAACGCTGGGTAGTGTCTTTGGGTCCTTGGGCCAAGACTACAGTCAGTTATTCTATCACTGGTTCCGAAAGAGGCTATTATGCTGCTGGCCCTTTGGATGTATCTGTGGGTGAGCCCCTTGGCCTACATCAGTTTTCCGAGACTATTTCCTCTAGCCATGAGATTATTGTCTATCCTCGCATTTCCCCCCTGGCCGAGCTGGGGTTGCCCTCAAGACTACCCTATGGGAACACCAAGACTAGCCAACCCATTTTCCATGACCCATCTCGTCTGGCTGGGGTAAGACCCTATCAATCCGGTGATAGTCGGCAATCCATCCATTGGAAGCTCACGGCTCGTACCGGAGAGCTGCAAGTGAAGCAATTTCAGCATACAGTTGCAGTAGATACCATGATCTTCCTGAATCTCAATGAGGAAGATTATTCCGTTCATACCCTGTATTCGGATAGTGAGTTGGCTATCGAGACAGCTGCCAGTCTAGCCAATCGTCTATGCCAATGGGGAGAGTCTTTCGGGCTTATATCCAACGGGCATCTTCACATACAAAAGGCACAAGTCTCTGGTCGGGAGGAAGAGCCTGTGGCACCGGATGTTAAGGGCGCGGAACCTACGACAATGCTATTGCCCCGGAAAGGTATTCCACACCTGATGGTGATCTTGGAGACCCTTGCAAGTATGGAATGCCGTCCGGGGCCAGACTTTGTGCCTCTTTTGGCTAGGGAGACCAGCCAGCTAAGCTGGGGAGCGACTTTGTTGGTCATCACTCCCGTTGATTCTGTGCAGTTGATAGAGACCGCAGCTTCGCTAGTTTCTAGGGGATATCAAGTATTGGTTTTCGTTGTTGGTCGTGAGATTCTGCACTCACAACTCTTGCACCAATCATCCGAAGCTAGTCTTCAGTTGTTTCGAGTGCGCAAAGATGAACTGATTGCCCTGGGATCAGCATAGGGTTTGTCTTGCCAAGGGAATCCAAGGTGGGAGATTCATGCAATATCTCGAAGGGAGCAAAGCCACTTTGACCTTAGACAATCATCATAGGGATACATTACTGGCCATGGCTGCGGAGCAGACCCATTGGCTAGGCAGGATGATC
>JGI24707J26582_10001986_pt1 | contig 15729 bp, 12 predicted proteins | sample BioPla1DNA1_FD_26582 | JGI IMG/M metagenome (IMG submission 26582) | reverse complement strand
TGCTGCTACTGCAGCTGCCATTATACTATTACTATTATATACACCATCACTTAAATTAACCGTTTTATTTCTAGGATCGTAATGATCGGTTAACTGACCTGAAGTAGAAATCACTCTAACATCATGAATACCATTCTCATCCAACATCTGTTGAGCTACTTCTCTACCTGTCATTCCTCTAGTCAAAGGAATCTGCGAATACTTTTTGAATTTTCGTTGTAAGTTTGCTTGTACCAGAAAGCTCAAAAGAGCTATACCTATAAATATAATCCATTGCATTCCTATTGCTCCTACAGCCATAATACTTTTCTCTTTATGATTCTACATTAATCTTTTATACTCTCTTAATAATATATACTACAAATATATTGCCAAAAATAAAAGGAAACTGCAAACAATGATACAGTTTCCTTTTATTTAATATTCTTATTCGTTAAAATTCACTATTTAACGATTTAATAACCTTTTTTAAATTCCGCACTTAACGAACAATTGTTTGTTCACGATCAGGACCTACAGAAACAATAGCAATATCTACTCCTAATTCTTCTTCTAAAAATGACAGATAAGCATTAAACTCTTCAGGAAACTCATCCTCACTCTTAACTTTCGTCATGTCAGTTTGCCATCCTGTAATTTCTGTATAAATAGGTTCAACGTTCCCTTCTATATCATAAGGGAAGTAATCCACTTCTTCTCCATCTATTTTATAAGCTACACAAGCTTTAATAGTTTCAAAAGTATCTAAAACATCACTCTTCATCATAATTAACTTGGTTACACCATTAATCATAATTGAATAACGCAATGCTACTAAATCAATCCATCCACAACGTCTTTTTCGTCCTGTAACAGAACCAAATTCACCTCCTAGTTCACAAATCAAATCTCCAGTATTATCAAATAACTCCGTCGGAAAAGGTCCTTCTCCAACTCTTGTACAATAAGCTTTGAAAATACCAAAAACATCACCTATTCGTTTAGGAGCAATACCTAATCCAGTACACGCACCAGCACAAACAGTGTTTGATGAAGTAACATATGGATAAGACCCAAAATCAACATCCAACAAAGTACCTTGAGCTCCTTCACACAAAACACTCTTACCATTATCTAAATATTGGTTTATAGTATGTTCACTATCGATTAAATTAAATTCTTTTAAATAAGCTATACCAGCTAACCATTCTTTTTCCTCTTTATCTAAATCATAGGAGTAATCTAGGTTTTGAAGAAGTACTTCATGATGTGCTTTTAACTTAGCATATTTCTCTTCAAAATTACATAATATATCACCCACTCTCAATCCATTACGACTTACTTTGTCTGTATAAGCTGGACCAATACCTCTCCCAGTAGTTCCTACCTTATCATCCCCTTTTTGCTGTTCATAAGCAGCATCTAATAAACGATGCGTAGGAAGTATTAAATGTGTTTTTTTAGAAATATAAAGACGATCTTTTAATTCATGTCCTGCAGCTTCTAAGCTCTTAGCTTCTTCCATAAAACGAGCAGGATCAAGAACCACGCCATTTCCAATAATATTTACTTTGTCTCCTTGAAAAATCCCCGAAGGTATAGAACGCAATACATATTTTTGATCTTCAAAAATTAACGTATGTCCTGCATTAGGACCTCCTTGAAAACGGGCAATCACATCATATTTAGGAGTCAAGACGTCAACTACTTTACCTTTTCCTTCGTCACCCCATTGTAAACCTAAAAGAACATCTACTTTCATGATAGTTTTATTGTGTTTGTTTTTTATTGTGTTTATTACCTTTGATACACTTTTCACACAAGCCATAGACATATAGCGAATAGTGAGACACTTTAAACTTAGAAAACTCAGCAGCTTCAATCTCTTTTTGAAGTTGCTTATTCTTCTGTTCTATAATTTTCCCACATTTTGTGCAAATTAAATGATGATGAATCGATCGATCATACGTTTTCTCGTACTGAGAAGAATTACCAAACTGATGTCGTATCACCAATTGAGCATCTATTAATAAAGTTATTGTATTGTAAAGGGTAGCTCGACTCACACTAAACTTTCCTTCCTCCTTCATTATGGAGTAAAGTGAGTCTATATCAAAATGACCATTTATAGAGTATACTGTATCCAATATAGCATAACGCTCTGGAGTTTTTCTATGGCCTTTTGAATTCAAATATTCTGTAAAAATCTGCTCTACTACCTTATCTGAATCTTTATCTCTCACAACTAATAAATGTAAATCATCAACAAGCAAAGTTAACTCTTTTTTAATCAAAGCATTGCTTTTAAACAACTTTTTATAAGTAAGACAACTCCTCTTGTATCATTTGATATAGCTTCTGTTCCTTCTCCTCAGAAGAATGTTTAAATGTTGTCAGTAAAGGTTTTATATAGCTTCTGTGCTTACTACTCTTTGCTAAAAATTTACGCAAAGCTAAAAATGAAGCACTCTGCAATGCATATGAATCATCTTTCATAGAAGACAGAGATTGACTTAAAAACTCATTCGATGCCCGTTCATCTAGCTCAGCACAGGTATTTAGTATTCTAGAAAACGTCAAATATCCACAAATTTGAACCATTTCATCAGGATGGGCCATCCATCGAAAAGAAAGCTCAAAAGCAAAAGGCACCTGTTGGAATAAATGCATGGCAGTTATTTCTGCAATTTCCTTCTGTCCAACACTTTTAGCCCACTCAGTAGCTAATTCTGGAGTAAAACTTTCAAGAGGTTGTAATAAACCAGCTAAAATCTTAAACTCTCTAATATCTTCTCTCCATAAAGATTGTGCCAATTCATGATCTTTATCCCAGCGAGGAGCCATTTGTTTTAATGTAGGTAAATCGACACCAAAATTAAGACGATAATTCACCCCTTTCTGTCGCATACTATGAGAAACAACTCCGTTCATAGCTAAACGGAGTTGTGTTCTGATATCTTTTATTTTATCTTCTAATGTCATACATTAATTATTAACTGAGGGTAGAAATGAATAGTCTCTACTATAGCGTAGCATCTGCTCAGCATACCCTTCTTCGTAAGTTACAGTTATATCAAGTATTTCACCTTGCTCATTATATTCTGGTTTGTAAACTGGATTAACAAATCCCTTATATGGAGCTAAATTTAAGTTTGCATAACGACTAAGAACTTCTTTATGAAGATCAGGATCAATTTTCACTGCATATTGCTCTACTATAGCCCGAGCAGCTTCAAAATCACCAGTCGAACGAATACGTTGTATTTCAGCTAATAACTCACCAAAAAGTGTTCTTACTTTTTGATAATCATTAACTACAACATATGTTTTTCCTTCTTTTTTAACCAGCTCAATTACATTATCATCTTTACCTTTTTCATATACCCAACGAGCAATTAATTGACGATTACGCATATGCGATTCTTCTACTTCATTTCCTAGTTCAATACGAACTAATTGTGTCATTAACCCATTCATCAAGAAACTATAATATTCAGCTTTATAGGCTTCCTCATTAGGTGTTAATCCTAATTCCACGAGCTTTTGATCAGCTACATAATATAACCCAAACAAATCTGCTCGAGCTTCTTCTATTGTTGCTCCATAGGCTTTCAGTGCATCTTCTTTTCCTGGTAATATCTTTCCTGAACCATGTCCCAAACACTCGTGTAAGTCAGTATGTAGATTACCAGTTAAATCACCATATTTATTCATCAAGTCTACTTCTTCTTGACTATAAGCAAATTCCTCACTAAATCCATTACCATGAGCCGCTTTATTATATGCATCGGTAATATTACCAATAGTTACTGACTTAGAACCATGATGATTGCGTATCCAATTAGCATTGGGTAAGTTAATACCTATAGCAGTAGCTGGATATAAATCACCTCCTAACATAGCAGCAGTAATCACCTTAGCAGATACCCCTTTTACCTTTTCCTTTTTAAACTCTGGAGCAACAGGTGAATTATCTTCAAACCACTGAGCATTACTACTTATTATTTCTGTTCGTTTAGTAGCCTCTAAGTCTTTGAAATTAACTAAGGACTCCCAACTCGCTTTTAATCCTAGAGGATCACCGTAAGTCTCAGTAAATCCATTAACAAAATCCACTCTTGATTTTAAATCATGCACCCATAAGATACTATAATCATCATATGTTTTAAGATCTCCCGTTTGATAAAACTCAATCAGTTTCTTTATTACAGCTTCTTGTTCTTCATTTTCTGAAACCTCTTGAGCTCGCTCTAACCAATAGATTACACGTTCAATAGCTTCTGAATATAATCCACCTACTTTCCAAACCTTTTCTTTTATTACTCCATTTTCCTTTACTAAACGACTATTCAGACCGTAAGATATAGGAGTTTCATCACTAGGGTCTTTTTTTCCAGCATAAAAAGCTTCTGCTTCTGCTTGAGTTACATTTTGATAGTAGTTGCATGCTGAAGTTTCAATTAAATCCACTCCATCTTCTTGATTTACACGCTTTGGCTTAATCGTAGGATCAAAAATGACAGGAGCAATGTCTTTGTATAAGCACTCAATCGTATTACCTTCTTCAATTGGTAATAAATTTTCATCAACACTCAATAAAACATCCTTAAAAAACTCCTCACTAAACCCTGGAGTAAATTTATCCATTCCATAATGATGATGAATTCCATTTGCAAACCAAACACGCTTTAAGTACACCTCAAAGGCCTTGAAGTCATCACTCGTCCTGTCTCCTTTATAATCTAGATAAATAGCCTCTAGCGTTCTTCTAATACGCAAATTGTATTTACCATTTTGATCGAATAATATATCTCTACCAGACTGAGCTGCTTCTGAAAGAAAATAAATCAATTTTTTCTGTTGCAACGATAGCTCATCAAATCCAGGAACCTGATAACGTAAAATCTGTAAATCAGCAAATCTATCCACGGTATAATTAAATTTTTCTTGATTTTTATTAGCCGATGTGGGATTTCCACATGAGACAAAAACAACAATAGCAAGTAGCGCTAGGGTAATAAGTTTCTTCATGTTTTTTATACAAATCTAGAGTAATAAACTGAAAAAAGGAAATACGTTAGAAGTTTTCACTCTTTCATATTCCCTTTTTCATAAAATAATATCCTTTTACTTTTTCTTTACATCATGAGGATCAGCATGTCTCTTTCTATATGAGTTAGGTGTTTCTCCTACATTTCGATAAAATGCAGCATAAAAAGATTGTCGGTTAGCAAAGCCAACCATTGCACTAATTTCTTCAATGTTCTTATCTACATATCTCTTATCTCTTAACAAATACAAGGCATCACGTATGCGATGCTCATTTAATAAACTTGAGAAGTTCTTTCCAAACCTTGAGTTAACCACAGCTGACAAATAACGTGTGTTAGTATTCAATTCATCAGCTAATTCTTTAGCAGAGAATGATGAATCCCTATATCGTTTTTGCATTACGACAACATTCAAAATTTTGTCGTAAAGTTCATCGGCCAATTCCGGTCTGATAAGAGAGCGATAAGCAGCACCTTTGTCCTCTCTTTCCCTAATATTATAGGGTCGTCTTTTCGGATTTTCCTTTTTCATACAATTACATTTAGAATTTATATCATTATGTTAGTAACAACAAACTTATAAATATGTTTAGTACAACAACGAAAATATATTCACAATTTAAACACTTTTAGCAGTTGAATTATTCCTAACTCTATTAAAACCAACTATTTGACTAATTAATAGTAAAAATAAGACCTTAAAAGATATTGATATAATATAATAAAAACTTAGACAAAGACAAAAAAACATTACAGCTCAAAGAGTTAGAAAAATAAATCAATCTATTTTAACTCAAAAATAACAAAGAATACTTTTTAACTTTTTTTTATTTTTATTTCCCGTATATAGCTCTAATATTGTATAAATGCAATTCAACTAATGATACAGAAACTCAAGAAATATTTTGGTTTTGATTCTTTTCGCCCACTCCAAAAAGAAATTATAGAACAACTTTTAAGTAAAAATGATGCCCTAGTTATTATGCCTACAGGAGGTGGAAAATCTTTATGTTACCAATTAACAGCCCTATTACTTCCAGGTACAACAATTGTTGTTTCACCTTTAATATCCCTCATGAAAGACCAAGTGGAAGATTTAAAGAATAGTGGTATAGCTGCCGAAGCACTAAACAGTAGTAAAACAGATGAGGAAAACACACTCATTAGAATGAGTTGCTTAGCTGGAGAAGTCAAACTTTTATATCTTTCACCAGAAAAACTTTTAAGTGAAGCGGACTACTTATTGCGAGATATAGAGATCTCTCTATTTGCAATTGACGAAGCTCACTGTATTTCACAGTGGGGACATGACTTTCGTCCTGAATATGCACAACTTGGATTTTTACACGAAAAATTCCCAAATACTCCAATAGTTGCATTGACAGCTACAGCCGATAAACTAACACGTCAAGATATAGCTCAACAATTAAATCTGAATAATCCCAAGCTGTTTTTATCTTCATTTGATCGACCCAATTTATATTTAGATGTAAAAAGAGGTTACCTGCAAAAGGATAAAAACAAGGCTATATTACAATACATAAAAAAACGCCCTAATGAAAGTGGTATTGTATATTGCCTTAGTAGAAAAAACACTGAATCCATTGCTAGATACCTTAGTAAACAAGGTATACTGTGCAAAGTTTATCATGCAGGGTTGTCAAATAATATCAGAGAACAAGCGCAAGAAGATTTCATAAAAGATAAAGTACAGGTTATTTGTGCAACTATTGCATTTGGAATGGGTATTGACAAGTCTAATGTACGATGGGTTATTCATTATAATCTTCCTAAAAGTATCGAGAATTTTTATCAAGAAATTGGTAGAGCAGGACGCGATGGACTACCTAGTGATACCTTACTTTTCTACTCCCTTAGTGACATTATTTTATTAACACAATTTGCCAACCAAAGTAACCAAAGAGATATCAATCTAGAAAAGTTAAACCGAATGCAGCATTATGCTGAATCGAATAATTGCCGTCGGAGAATATTACTCAACTATTTTGGTGAAACCACATCAACAAACTGTGGAAACTGTGATGTTTGTTTAAATCCGCCCAAGCAATTTGATGGAACAATCATCATACAAAAAGCTCTTAGTGCAGTAGCTAGAACTAATCAACAAGTAGGAACGAATCTATTAATTGAAATTTTAAGAGGACTACGAAACAGTCGAATAACTGAAAACCATTATGATAAACTAAAAACTTTTGGCGTAGGAAAAGATGTACCTGCTCGAGATTGGCAAGACTATCTACTTCAAATGATTCATTTAGGCTATTTAGAAGTTGCATATAATGAATATAACCATCTTAAGATTACAACCTTAGGTGCAGAAATACTGTTTGGAAAAGAGAAAGCCACACTTGCTGTTATTCAAAGAGAAGAGAAAAAAGAGACTAAAAAGAAGACTCAAAAAATAGATTTCCCAACGATTAAAAATGAAGATCTATTTGAGGAGTTAAGAGCGTTAAGAAAGGAATTAGCAGATGAGGAAGGGGTTCCTGCCTATCTTGTCTTTTCTGATAAAACGTTGCGTTCATTATCCAATGCACAACCTACTACCCTATCTGATTTTGGTCTAATTCATGGTATTGGTGAATACAAACAAAACAAATATGGTGAAGTTTTTATTGAATGTATTAAGAAATTCATAAACAAGCATTAATCAAACGAATTGACTGTTACTTGCATTGCTTCAATAAATCACTTAATTCCACTTGAGGATAACCGAGTTGAATAGCATTTTCAAATGCTTTTTTAGCTAAATGCTTTTTCTCCATTTTTAAAAATACTTTACCCATCAAAGCTTGTACTTCAGCAGACTGACTATTTATACTTTCAGCTTCCTCCAAATCTAAAAGAGCAACATCCCATTGCTCCTGATCAAAAGCCACATTAGCTCTAGCAAGTAGCAGTAAATCATCTTGTGGATGATCATGAATCATACGATTTAAGATATCTGTTGCTTCACTATATCTTTTTTCTGTTTGTGCTAACGTTGCAAGTCCTAGTTGTGCATTATAATGAGTTTCATCTAGACTTAGAATTCGATTATAATCTATACGAGCTGCACCATAATCACGATTAGAAACAGCTATATAAGCCCTCATTAACAGTGCCTCTATCGCCTCAGAATCTAAATCTAACACTTTACAATAGTCAATATAAGCTTTCCGCAATTCTCCTAATTCCATATATGCAGTAGCTCGATTCATAAGAATAGGTATTGAATAAGGAGTTATATTTAAGGCAAGAGTATATGATTCTAGTGCTTCATCGTATCGTCTCTGCATACGTTGAATAGATCCTAAATTCGAAAAAAGCAACGCGTTTTTTATATTTGCAGGTTCTAACTGAAGTGCTTTCTTAAAAAACTCTTCAGCTTCTTCATAAGCACCTTCTTCTAGCGCTTCGATTCCTTGAATAGCCAACTCTGTATAATCTTGGGCTTGAATAGGTAAATCTCCAAGAAAAAGAAAAAACAGACAGATTGATATACAATATTGTTTCATACTTAACCTATTATCTAGTTTAAGATACAAATATAAGCAAACAAACTACTTCCTCTGTCTATAGTCAGAAATACCACTAGAACATTCATAAATGTTAGCAGTATTTCACACTTCACCAATTCAAAATAGCGTTAAAAAGAAAAGAGAAGTCTAATTATTACACTTCTCCTCTTGGTACCTCAAACATTCAAGTTAGCAAATATTGATATAATCCAACCCCACAGATTAAATCATTATGGACAGTATTGCTTTTTGATATAATCCACTAACCACTCTCCTACTTCTGATGTAGAATAACTTTTTTCCTCTTTAGTACGAATATCAGCAGTAGTAATCTTCTCATCCATCGATGCCTTCACTGCTTTTCGAATAATATCCGATTCTTCTTGTAGATTAAAAGCATATTCGAATAGCATAGCTGCAGAAAGGACAGCAGCCAATGGATTGGCTATGTTTTTCCCTGCAGCCTCTGGCCAAGAACCATGAATAGGTTCAAAAACAGACGTATGTAACCCAATCGATGCCGAAGGTAATAGCCCCATAGAACCAGTAATTACCGAAGCTTCATCCGTTAAAATATCACCAAACATATTTTCCGTAACTATTACATCAAAAGATGTAGGCCATTGAATTAACCGCATAGCTACATTATCAACAAACATATACTCCGTCTGCACTTCAGGAAAATCTTGTTCCATCTCCTTTGCTACTTCACGCCAAAGTCTAGAAGTAGCTAAGATATTTGCTTTATCCACAACAGTCAGCTTTTTACGACGTTGCATAGCAAATTCAAAAGCTAAACGAACGATACGTTCAACTTCTTCCCGACTATAGACACACGTATCATAAGCTACATTACCATCTTCACTACGACCTTGAGGTCTACCAAAATAAAGTCCACCTGTTAATTCCCTAACACATAAAAAATCTGCACCTTTCACTAAGTCAGCACGTAAAGGAGATTGATGTATTAAAGATTCAAATGTAGTTATTGGACGTAAGTTAGCATATAATCCTAACCGCTTACGCATAGCCAATAATCCTTGTTCTGGTCGTACCTTAGCTGTAGGATCGTTATCGAATTTAGGATGTCCTACTGCCCCAAAAAGCACTGCATCACTCTTTTTACATAATGCGTGGGTTTCTTCAGGATACGGATTCCCATATTTATCAATAGCATCTGCACCACAACTACCATATTCAAATGAAACACTATGGTTAAATTTATCTGCTACTGCTTCTACTATTTTTTTGGCAACCTCTGTAATCTCAGGACCTATTCCATCACCAGGAAGCACTGCTATTTTCATTTTCATTATCTCTATTTTATTATTTATTTATTCTTTTTATACTCAATAAAATTATACCACAATTGGATTATATAATCCACACACAGATTAGTGTCTATATATCATCTATTAAATTCAGCATTTTCATAGTAGCCTTAATAGCCGACTCTGTTTGATCGACATCTAAGCCACGTGTTCTAAAGGTCTTATTCTTAAAACTCCACGTAATAATAGTCTGAACAAAAGCATCAGTACGTCCTCCAGGTGGAATGGTAACCGCATAGTTTGTTAGCATCGGAAAAGACCGCCCTAATTTATCCTTATAAACCTTCCGTAAAGCACGAACAAAAGCATCATACTGACCATCTCCCGATGAACTTTCTTCATACACTTTTCCTTCAATTTCAATACTTAGTGTAGCAGTTGGTTTTAATCCTCTAACCAATGTTACATAATAACTTTTTAATTTTACTGTATCATTTATTACATCATGTTTTAATACATCTGATATGATATATGGCAAATCTTCTTGGGTAACTAACTCCTTACGATCACCTAAAGCAATAATGCGTTCCGTAACTCGCTTCATAGAATCCTCATCTAATTGTAAACCTAATTGTTCTAAGTTCTTCCGAATGTTAGCTTTTCCAGAGGTCTTACCTAAAGCATATTCCCTAACTCTTCCAAAGCGTTCAGGCAATAAAGCATTGCAATATAAATCCTTTTTTTGATCTCCATCTGCATGAACTCCTGCTACTTGTGTAAACACATTTTCTCCCACAATCGGTTTATTGGCGGGTATCATAATAGTAGAATAGGACTCTACAATACGACTAGCCTCATTTAATTTACTTTCATCAATACTGGTAATGGCATTAAAATGATCTTTTAATATAGCTTGAACACTAGCAAGAGCAGCATTTCCTGCTCGTTCTCCTAAACCATTTATAGTAGTATGTAATCCTTTCACCTTTGAAAAAACAGCAGCTAGAACATTGCTAACAGCTAAATCATAATCATTGTGTGCATGAAAATCAAAATGCTTATTAGGATAACGCTCCGTCATTATATCCATATATCTTATGACTTGCAGAGGATTTAGTATCCCTAAAGTATCGGGTAACATAAAACGCTTAATTTCAGTATTTTGTAATTCATCCATTAAAAAGAAAACATACTCAATAGAATCCTTCATCCCATTACTCCAATCTTCCAAATAGATATTAACAGCTATTCCTTTTTCGGTAGCATAATCTACTACTTTTTTTATATTCGTTAAATGTTCTTCTGGAGTTTTTTTAAGCTGATAATTACAGTGACGTAATGAGCCTTTACATAACAAATTCAATACTTTTCCCCCAGCCTTTGAAATCCAATCAACAGATTTCCCATCATCAACAAAACCAAGCACTTCTACCTTTTCTAAAAAACCATTTTTTTTGGCCCAATTAGTGATGAGTTCTACGGCTTTAAATTCTCCACCCGAAACATGAGCTGAACCAACTTCTATACGATCTACACGTAAATCTTCAAGTAACACACGAGCAATCATCAACTTCTCGTGCGGTACAAATGACACTCCGCAAGTTTGTTCCCCATCACGGAGTGTTGTATCCATTATCTCTATGCGTACTTCCTTTCCCATTTCTCTATTTTATCTTGATGGGATAGAAGGAAGTCAATATCATCCAGTCCATTTTCCAAACAATGTTTTTTATAGGCACTGATTTCAAAAGTTTCATTTTCATCGGTACGCTGATTTATAATTATCTGATTGGGTAAATCAATTGTTACTTTGCTCTTTGGATTTTCATCAATAGACTGAAATAACCTTGCTAAAAAATCTTCGCTTACCTGTACAGGAAGCACAAAATTATTTAATGCATTATTTCTAAATATATCAGCAAAAAAGCTACTAACTACAACACGAAAACCATAACCAGCTAATGCCCAAGCAGCATGTTCTCTACTAGAACCCGACCCAAAGTTTTTGCCTGCAACTAAAACTTCACCAGAATAAGTTGGATTATTTAGCACAAAATTGGTTTTAGGCTTTCCTTCTTTATCGAAACGCCAATCATAAAATAGTTTTTCCCCAAACCCTTCTTTTGTCGTTGCTTTTAAAAAACGAGCAGGTATAATTTGATCTGTATCAACATTTTCTAAAGGAAGAGGTACACAAGTAGATTGAATAATATTTATTTTTTGTTTCATTTTTTCAATATTAAAAGGTTGTAAGAATTATAGTAAAGTACGAGGATCAGTAATTTCTCCAGTTACTGCTGCTGCAGCAGCTACTAATGGACTAGCTAGTAATGTTCTTGCACCAGGCCCTTGACGACCTTCAAAATTCCTGTTCGATGTAGATACAGAATACTTTCCTGCAGGTACTTTATCCTCATTCATTGCTAAACAAGCAGAGCACCCAGGTTGCCTAATTTCAAATCCAGCCTCTTCAAGTATTACATCCAACCCTTCTTCCTTAATTTCATTCAATACACTCCAGGANCCAGGAACCAACCAAACAACAACATCCTTCTTTTTCTTTCTCCCTTTCACAATAGATACAAAGGCTCTAAAGTCTTCTATACGTCCATTAGTACACGATCCTAAAAAGACATAGTCTATGGGTTGTCCTAAAATAGATTTTCCTGCTGTAAATCCCATGTACTCCATCGACTTACTAAAAGACTCATTCTTCAAATCAGGTATAGATTGAGTTATTCCCATTCCCATACCTGGATTGGTTCCATAAGTTATCATAGGCTCTATTTTTGTAGCATCAATAGTAACCTCTTTATCAAACTGTGCACCTTCATCACTCTTTAACGTCTTCCAATAGGCTATTGCCTTATCCCACTCATCCCCCTTAGGAGCATACTCCGTTCCTTTTACATAATCGAACACCACCTCATCAGGAGCAATCATACCCCCTCTTGCACCCATTTCTATGGATAAGTTACACAATGTCATTCTTCCATCCATACTTAATGAACGAACAGCTTCTCCAGCATATTCCACAAAATAACCNGTAGCGCCTCCCGTTGATAATTNAGAAATNATGTAAAGCGCTAAATCTTTAGCTGTTACACACGATCCTAATTTACCATTCACATTAATTCTCATTGTTTTAGGGCGATTCTGTAAAACACACTGAGAAGCCAATACCATCTCAACCTCACTTGTACCGATACCAAAAGCAATAGCACCTAGCGCACCATGAGTAGATGTATGTGAGTCTCCACAAACAATAGTCATACCAGGCAAGGTTAAACCATTTTCTGGACCTACTACATGAATAATACCATTCTTAGGATTCATCATACCAAAATAAGTCAACCCAAAATCTTTTGCATTTTTCTCCAATGCATCCACCTGATGTTTAGATATAGGGTCTTGTATAGGTAGTTCTTGCCCAACGGTTGGAGTATTATGATCAGGCATACAAATAACCTTATCAGGCCTAAACACTTTTAAATTCCTTCGCCTTAACCCTTCAAACGCTTGAGGGCTTGTCACCTCATGACAATAAAGTCTATCAATATATAGTTGAGTAGGACCTTCATCTACTTCCTGTACCACATGAGCATCCCAAATTTTATCAAATAATGTTTGTTTCATTGTCTTCTCTAGTTTGTCTTTTAATACTTGTCTATTTATTAAAATTTATTTATACAATCAATATAAGCTTCTACAGATGCCGCCACAATATCAGTATTAGCTCCAAACCCATAATACATTTGACCTGCATGTTCTACTTGCATATGCACCTTTCCCATATCATCACTTCCTTTATTAATCGCTTGAATAGTAAATTCTTTTAATGTCATCTCTCGCTCAATGATTTTCTTTAGAGCACGTATTGCAGCATCTACAGGCCCATTTCCCGAAGCAGCTGCTTCAAATTTTTCTCCCGATATGTTTAATCCTATACTTGCCACTGAGCGAACACCTACCCCACTTGTTACTTGCAGATAATCCAACTTAATGTGATGATCTAGTGTGCGATCTGCACCTGCCAACAACAATACATCATCATCAGTTATATCCTTCTTCTTATCTGCTAAATTTAGAAATTTTTCATAGACTTTGTTCAAGCCTTCTTCTTGTAGCTTTACACCAAGAGCTTCCAAGCGGTGCTTTAATGCAGCACGACCACTACGAGCTGTTAATACTATGGAACTATCATCTATGCCGACTTCTTTAGGATCAATAATCTCATAAGTATTTGTATTTTTTAATACCCCATCTTGATGAATTCCTGATGAATGCGCAAAGGCATTTCTTCCTACTATTGCTTTATTAGCTTGAACTGGCATATTCATCAAACTAGAAACCATACGACTCACACCAGCAATCTTACGTGTATTTATATTGGTGTCAATTCCTAAGTTATGACTCTTTAGAATCATAACAACTTCTTCCAATGCAGTATTACCTGCTCGTTCACCAATTCCATTAATAGTAACTTCCACTTGACGAGCACCATTCACTACTCCACTCATAGTATTGGCTGTAGCCATACCTAAGTCATTATGACAATGCGTAGAAATAATTGCTCTATCAATATTTGAAACATTCTCTTTTAAAAATCTAATTTTCTCACCATAAGCTTGTGGCAAACAATAACCTGTGGTATCGGGTATATTTACTACTGTTGCACCAGCAGCAATTACCGCCTCAATCACTCGCGCTAGAAACTCGTTATCTGTACGACCTGCATCTTCAGCATAAAACTCCACATCTTCTACAAATCGACGAGCATATTTTACAGCCCTGACAGCTCTTTCTATAATTTCCTCACGAGTTGAATTAAACTTATGTTTAATATGAAAATCCGAAGTCCCTATACCTGTATGAATTCGTTTATTCTTTGCAAATTTCAAAGATTCAGCTGCTACCTCAATATCTTTTTCTACAGCTCGTGTTAGAGCACAAATTGTCGGCCAAGTAACTGCTTTAGAAATTTCAATTACAGAGTTAAAATCACCAGGGCTAGAAACTGGAAAACCAGCTTCAATCACATCAACACCTAACTCTTCGAGAGCTTTAGCCACCTCAATCTTTTCTACTGTGTTTAATTGACACCCGGGAACCTGTTCACCATCACGTAACGTGGTATCAAATATAAAAAGTCTGTCCTCTGTCATCATTCATTGGTTTAGTTACAAAAAAAGCCTTTCCCACAATTTTAGTGAGAAAGGCTTATCATTTTATACTTAGTTCTTTATTTATTCAAATTTATTATAAAAGAAATCCCTCCCACTTTACTTTCGCTAGCAGAATAATAATGCAGAGTAGAATATTTATAATAAATAAAAACATATCTTTTTTCTTTTGTAATAGCAAAGATAAAGTAATTACTTTAAAACAAAAATAAATTGATAGTATTTATGCGATTTACTCATTTTTTATAGCCACATCCCCATTTTTAGTTTCATTCCTCTATTACTACACACCAATTATCTTATAAGGGATGGATATAAAACAAGATGTCATATAATCAATCATAATACATAAACACCTAATAAAATCCATTAAAACCAGTATATCTTTAATCTATCGCCAGATATTCAAGTCATAAAATAGACTAGATCATCTAATTTCATCCCTATTTTATGGATTAGAATATTCACTAACTATTAAATCGAAATCACCTATCAACCTCTTGCTTTAATCTAAAATATGAACATAGAAAACAATTTTTATAATAAGGAATAGATAGCAATTAAAATATTTAATCGTTATTTGTAATTACACCCAAATAATAGAACATCAGAGTATAATCTTAAAAAACTTTTCCCTTACAATTCAATCTAGATTATGTGGTAAAGAACCAAAGAAAGAGTACTTAGATTTCCCTACTGTCTATGATGGTGTTCGAGGGATGCA
>JGI24707J26582_10001984_pt1 | contig 15759 bp, 18 predicted proteins | sample BioPla1DNA1_FD_26582 | JGI IMG/M metagenome (IMG submission 26582) | reverse complement strand
CCTGCGGCGAAGAGATCCAAAAGAAGCTGGAGGAGTCCAAAGCTGCCCTTGCAGAGGAACAGCAGACAGCACGCCATCGGGAAGGGGAGCTGGCCCGGGTCAGATCGCGCCTGAAAACCCTTCAGGAACTGGAAGAAGGCTATGAAGGCTATGCACATGGTGTCAGGCGGATTATGCAGCATGACCGGATGTCGCAGCTGGCTTTAGGCACAGTGGCAGATGTGGTGACAGTACCTCCGGGGCTTGAGACCGCCTTTGAGGTGGCCCTGGGCTCCAGCCTGCAGAATCTGATCACCAAGGGAGAGGAAGAGGCAAAAACCCTAATTGCCTGGCTGAAGCAGATCCAAGGCGGAAGGGTAACCATTCTGCCCCTGGATGCCATGCGGGGCAGGGAGTTTTCTGCCGCGGAGAGGTCCAGGCTAAAGGGAGAGGGAGTGCTCGGTGCAGCGCTGGATCTCTTGACATTTGCTGAGGAGTATCGCCCGGCCCTGGCCTCACTTCTGGGCCGNGCAGCCATNACTGAAGACTTGGACACTGCCCTTGCCCTCAAACGGGAGCTTGGCCAGTTCAGCCGCATTGTCACCCGGGACGGTTCCGTTGTCTTTCCCAGCGGGGCGATGACGGGCGGCAGCCTAAACAGCCGCACTTCAGGGCTGCTGGCGAGGAAAGGTCAGCTGGCCCAGCTCGCAGAAGAGGCCGCGAGCCTCGAGGAGGAGCTGCGGCTGCATGAAGAACGTACANCAGCTCTGGCTGCAGCCATTGCCAGCTTGGAGGAGGAAGGCTCCAGGCTGCAAAGGGAAGCGGTTGAAGCCAGGCTGGAAGAGGAAAGAATAAAGCAGGCGCGGGATCAGGCACTCTACGAGGAACGCGTGCTTCTAGCCAACCGGGAGCAGCTGGAAGATAAGAACAGGGAACTGGAGGCAGTGCTGGAAAATCTTGCAGCAGAAAGCGAAACCGCGGCAGCCCGGGTCGTCGAGCTCGAGGAGGAAGAAAAACTGCGCCGGGGGCAAATTAGCGAAGCAGAGGCCCTGCTGGATGAACTGGCGGCAGCTGCTGAAGAAGCTGCCAGGGAAGAAACCGCCAGGCAGGTGCAGCTGGCAGAGCTTAAAGGCGTTTTGGAGAACCAGCGGATTCTCCTGGCCGGCCTGGAGCAGAGGAAGGAAACAGCCCGGAAGGCCAGGGAGGAAGCGGAGGCAGAACTGGCAGCCATTGCAGAGGAGAAAGTCCTAAGTGAACAGGCTGTCGCAGCAGCCGCCGCGGAAAACGAGGCGCGCCAAGCTAAACAGGCTGATCTTCAGCTTGTCATTGCAGAGAAAAAGCAGCTCAGGCAGGAAGTGCAGCAGGAACAGAGCAGACTGGGGGCAGAACTGATCCAGATCGAAAAGGAGCAGTTGAAACGGGAGCGTGCCCTGTACAAATGCGAAGTGGAGCAGGAGCAGCTGCAGCGGGAACAGGAGCAGATCCTGGCTGCCCTCGGCGAGCGGGAGCTGTCCCTGGAAAGCGTCCGGGGGAGAGAAGTCAGCGTCAAGGAAGGCACCCTGAAGCGACAGATTTCCGATGTGCGCAATGAGATTCGGGAACTTGGCCCGGTGAACCCCGCGGCCACCGAGGAGTACGAGAGGGTGCTGGAACGGGTAGGTTTTCTCCAGACGCAGCTGGCGGACCTGAATGATGCCAGGGAAAGCCTGCAGGATGTTATTAATGAGATGGATAAGCTGTGCCGCACCAAGCTGTGGGATGTATTTAAGCAGGTGCAGGTTGAGTTTGGCAAAATCTTTAATCAGCTGTTTTTGGGCGGCAAAGCGGAGCTGGTCCTGACCGACCCAGAGTCGATCCTCACCACAGGCATTGAAGTTATGGCCCGGCCGCCTGGGAAAAAGCTGCAGAACCTGTTGGTGCTCTCAGGGGGAGAAAGGGCCCTCACCGCGATTGCCCTTCTGTTTGCCATCCGCAGGGTGCAGCCTACGCCGTTCTGTGTCCTGGATGAGATCGATGCCGCCCTCGACGAGAGCAATCTCGGGCGCTTTGTGGAGGTAATGGAGGATTTTGCCAGGCAGACACAGTTCTTGGTGGTCACCCACAGGCCCCGCACGATGGAGGCGGCGGACACGCTTTACGGTGTCACTATGGGTGAGGAAGGCATTTCACAGATAATATCGGTTGCGATTACTTAAGGAGGCTGGCAAGGTGTTTTGGAAAAGGATGTTTGGAGCAGAAAAGAAGCAGGAACAGCAACAGCAGCAACAGCAGCAGGAGGAGAAGGCTCAGCGCGGCTTTTTTCAGAAGCTGGTCAGCGGCCTGGAAAAGACCAAACAGGGCTTTGTTGACAAGGTAGAGCAGATAATGACCGGCCGCAAGGTTGACGAGGAGCTCTTTGAGGAGCTGGAGGAAGCGTTAATCCAGGCGGACTGCGGCGTCGAGACTTCCCTGTTCCTAGTAGACAGGCTCCGGGAAAGGGCCAAAGAAGAGAAAATCACAGAGTCTGAGCAGCTCAAAGATGTCTTGGTGGAGGAAATCGTGGAGCTCCTGCAAAAGAACGCTGCTTCCCTGAAAACACCGGAGGAAAGACCCTATGTGCTAATGGTAGTTGGGGTGAACGGAGCAGGCAAGACCACCACCATTGCCAAGCTGGCCTACCGCTTTAAGCAGGAAGGGGCCAGAGTTCTCCTGGCTGCCGGGGACACCTTCAGAGCAGGCGCCATTGAGCAGCTGGAAGTATGGGCCAACCGGATCGGTGTGGAGCTGATTAAGCACCAGGAGGGTTCAGATCCCGCTGCAGTTGCCTATGACGCGGTTAATGCAGCTAAAGCCAGGAAGAGTGATGTGCTGATCCTGGATACGGCAGGACGCCTGCAAACCAAAGTCAATCTCATGAGCGAGCTGTCAAAGGTCCACCGTGTCGTCCAGCGTGAGTTAGGCCGTGACCTGGATGAAATCCTCCTGGTGGTTGATGCCACCACCGGCCAAAACGCTCTGTCCCAGGCCAAGATTTTCCATGAGGCGGTACCTTTGACGGGAATAGCACTTACCAAACTGGACGGGACAGCCAAGGGTGGAATTGTATTGGCTCTCGCCCATGAGCTGGAGCTGGCAGTAAAACTGGTGGGCGTCGGCGAACAGTACGAAGACCTGCAGGATTTCGATCCAAACACCTTTGCCAGCGCCCTTTTCGGACGTCAAGAGAAAGTGCTTGGTATGAGTAAATAGATATCGGGTCTATGATCAAAAGAGGCAGGAAAAAGAGGCCTCGCTCCCAAAGAATGTAGTTGCAACACCAGACACGAAAGGAGCAAGACCTCAAAATGATATCTATTCTGTTGGAAAAAGTTATGCAAGGTGATTTGAACTTCGAGCAACTGGAAAAGTTGCTCTGGAAATCCACTCTTGAACTATTTCAACACGTGATGGTTGAAGTCCTTGAAAAACTTGATCAAAAACTGATGGAAAATCGCGACAAGAGTCGATTTGTGAATAAAGAAAAGAATCCGCGTTCAGTTCAATCCTTGGTGGGGTCAATAGACTTTGAACGCCGGTATTATTGGGATACGGAAGAGCATCGTTGGCTTTACCTTTTGGATGAAGCACTCGAACTGGAAGCGGAGAAAACTATTGGGCCGGGTCTGCTTCAACTGGCAGTGACTTGGGCAACAAAAGGTCCTTCGTATCGGGATGCAAGGGATCGATTGACGGATTTGTTTGGTGCTCAAGTGCTCAGTCATGAAGCTATCCGACAAGCTCTGCTTGAAGTGGGAGCATGCTGCGAACGCGAACAGCAAAACAAGATTGTGACCGACGAGGGCGAGAGAGAGGTAAAGGCTCTGTTCATTGAGATAGATGGTTTTGGCGCCCGATTTCAGAAGAATAAGAAGCTCAAACGCCATAATCGGCNCCATGAAGTTAAGATGGCCGTCATTCATGAAGGCTGGGCTCCACGGCACAAAGGAAAGAAACCCGATTACCGGTTAGTTAATCCAACGCATGTTCTTACTTTGGATGCTGCTGAGGATTTCTGGGAACAGATCAGAGGTGTCGTTCATACTAGATATCGCAACGCTGATAGCATACCAGTCATTGTTAACGGTGATGGTGCAGAATGGATTCGTAACGGTGTTACATCGTTTCCCAGAGGCATGTATCAGCACGATCGTTTCCACATAGTAAGTGACATTCGATCTGCCCTGCATTTGGACAAGAAAGCATTGCACAAGNCTCTAAAGGCATTGACGAAAAACGACATGGGGACGTTACTTTACGTTGTGACCGATGCTTGGGCAAATTGCACAAATGAGGGAAAAAGAGAGGAGCTCAAAGAGCTCAAAGAGCTAATTCTTAAAGATCACGAATACATCGTGGACTACCGGGAGCGATTACGCAATCAGGGATTTGATGTTCCAGCTGATTGGCGAGGTCTCGGTGCCGCAGAATCGAATGTGAACAAGATCAAAAATCGTACGGCGAAGCGTGGCCGTGCATGGTCCCCAGAGGGCCTAGGGGCGATGCTGACGACTCTAACGCACCTTTTTAAAGGAACACTCCAGGAAAACATATCTCGCGCCCTGCCCGACGCTGAAGAATGGATATTGGATAAAGTGACGACAGGTGCAGGTCGCGTTGTCACAAGAGCGCAGAACAGTCTAGCTGGCGCCAGAGTAGGCGGCTTGCCAGCAACCAGGCATGGTACTCGAGGATTCTCCAAACTGTTTAACAGACTTCATTTTGTAGAATCCATCTGAAAACCCTCTAGAAGATTACTTAGAGCCGGAGTTTAGTGTTCTCAATTTTAGGACAGAAAACGATACCACCAGCAATCAATGGTTCTTTCCTTGAGGAGCATCAGTTTCCAGAAAGAATGTCGGGAAAAGTTAGCTTAAACATCTTTGGGATATTTCGAGGACATATTGGCACCCGATAGTACTTGACACAGTCAAGTGCTTGACAACGACTGAGACACTGACTATACTAGGGTAGTGTAAAGTAAAAATGCTTAACAGGTGGATACGATGGATAACACACTGCGCATGGCTTTACTGTTTGACTTCTATGGTCCACTGCTCACCGAACGCCAGCAGGACGTCTTTGAGATGTACTTTCACGAAGATCTGTCACTGGGAGAGGTCGGTGAAGAGCTGGATGTGTCAAGGCAGGCTGTGCATGACATTTTAAAGCGCACTGGAACCATCCTCGAAGAGCTGGAAAGCAAGCTTGGCCTGGTGGAAAAGCACACCAGGCGACAGGAACTGTACCGTGAGCTGCTTGAGCTCATCGAGCTGTGCCGCAGGGATAATGGAAACTGTCAGGCCTATTTGGCTGCCATGGAAGAGATACTTAAGGCGCAGCAAACCAGTTAGGAGGGGAGTACATGGCTTTTCAAAACTTATCAGCCCGCCTGCAGGAAACGATGCGCAAGTTACGTGGCAAAGGCAGACTCAGTGAAAAAGATGTAGACGAAATTCTGCGGGAAATACGCTTGGCCCTCTTAGAGGCTGACGTTAACTATAAAGTGGTGAAGGACTTTATCTCCCATGTCAAGGAACGGGCCACCGGCCAGGAGGTGCTGACCAGCCTCACCCCAGGTCAGCAGGTGATCCGCATTGTTAACGAGGAGCTGACGCAGCTGATGGGGGGAACCCAGGCGAAGCTGACGCTGTCCTCCAAACCTCCCAGCGTGATTATGATGGTGGGGCTGCAGGGTTCAGGCAAGACCACAACTTCCGGCAAGCTGGCCCGCATGCTCAAAGCTCAGGGACACAGACCTTTGCTAGTCGCCTGCGACGTGTATCGTCCTGCAGCTATCAAACAGCTCCAGACCCTTGGGGAACAGATCCAGATTCCGGTTTTCACCATGGGGGAGCAAAACCCGGTGGATATTTCCAAGGCGGCCTGCAGCCACGCCCAGAGCCACAATAATGATGTGGTGCTGATTGACACAGCCGGGCGCCTGCATGTAGATGAGGAGCTCATGGAAGAGCTGGTCAACATTAAAGATGCAGTAAGTCCGTCTGAGATTCTGCTTGTCGTGGATGCCATGACCGGCCAGGATGCCGTGAATGTGGCCAAGAGCTTCAATGAGCGCCTGGATATCGGCGGCATTGTCCTCACCAAGCTCGACGGAGATGCCAGGGGCGGTGCAGCCCTTTCAGTCAAGACTGTCACCGGCAAGCCCATTAAGTATGTCGGTGTGAGCGAGAAGATGGACGGCCTGGAACCCTTCCATCCGGACCGCATGGCCTCCAGGATTTTAGGCATGGGCGATATGCTCACCCTCATCGAAAAGGCGGTTGCCGCGGTTGATGAAGAAAAGGCGGAAAAGATGGCTGCCAAGCTGAGGGAAGCTGAGTTTACCCTGGAGGATTTCCAGGAGCAGCTGAACCAGATGAAGGAAATGGGGCCGATTGATCAGCTGATCGGCATGATTCCCGGACTGGGTAATGCGAAGCAGCTGCGGAACCTGGAAGTGGATGAATCCCACCTGAAAAAGATTGAAGCAATTATCCAGTCCATGACCCCCCAGGAGCGGCGCAGGCCGGAGATTATCAGCGGGTCAAGGCGGAAGAGGATTGCTGCCGGCTCAGGCACCCGCATTCAGGATGTAAACCGGCTGCTGAAGCAGTTCAGCCAAACCAAACAAATGCTTAAACAGTTTTCTGGCGCTTCCATGGGTAAATCCCGCGGGCGCAGAAGAAAGGGAATGTTTTCCCTGTTTCAATAAATCTTTGCAGAATGCTGAGCATTCTGCACCACGATATGCTGGCAGGAGGTGAAAGCAGATGGCAGTGAAAATTCGTTTGAAGAGAATGGGTGCAAAGAAGAGGCCCTTTTACAGATTAGTAGTGGCTGATTCCCGAGCAGCCCGTGACGGCGCTTTCATTGATACTCTAGGTATCTACAACCCGATTGCAGAACCGGCAGAGCTTAAAATCGATGAAGAAAAGGCCCTGGATTGGCTGCAAAAGGGTGCCCAGCCCTCCGATACAGCAAAGGCGCTGTTGAAGAAGACTGGAGTGATGGAGAAATTTGCCGCATCCCGTAAACAGGGATAGGGGGTGTAAGTGTGAAGAACTTGGTAGAGTTCATTGGGAAATCTCTTGCAGATAACCCGGACCAGGTAGTGGTTGAAGCTCGCGACAAGGGACATGAGACTGTCTATACCATGTATGTTGCCCCGGAAGATATGGGACGCCTCATTGGCAAAGGCGGCAGGATAGCCAAGGCTATTCGCACCGTGGTAAAGGCATCGGCCATCAAGTCCGGAGTCCAGGTCCACGTGGAGATCGATGAAAGAAGCTAAGTACGTTGTGATTGGCGAAATTGTCTCTCCTCAGGGCAATCGGGGCGAAGTGAAGGTTATTCCCTATACTGAACGGCCCGAGCGCTTTTTTGAGATGGAAAGCGTGCGTCTCTTTGAGGAGCATTCACCGGAACCCTTTGGAGATTTTGCCGTTGAAGGTTCCCGTGAACACAAAGGTGCAATAGTTCTTAAACTTGAGGGTATAGACAATATCTCTGAAGCTGAGGGTCTGCGCAACATGCTGATCAAGCTCAGCACAGACGAGTTGGAGCCATTGCCGCCCGGTCGCTACTACGTGTTTCAGCTCATCGGCCTGGAATGCAGGACGGTCTCCGGTGAAAAGCTGGGGGTAATCACAGATGTGCTGCAGACAGGTGCTAATGATGTCTATGTAATCAGGCCTTATGCCGGCGTGACCAAGCTCAAGGAAATTCTCATCCCTGTTATTCCCCAAGTGGTGCTGGAGATCAGGCCTGAAGACGGTTATGTCCTGGTAGAACTGCTTGACGGCTTGCTCGAATAAATGGAGGTATGACATGCACTTTGACATCCTCACCTTGTTTCCAGAGATGTTCAGCGGGCCTTTGAGCGCCAGTATCCTGGGGAAAGCCCGGAAAAGCGGGCTTGTGTCCGTAGATATCTGGAACATTCGTGACTTTGCCCTTGATAAGCACAGGATTGTCGATGACACCCCCTACGGCGGAGGTGCCGGCATGGTGCTGAAAGCCGATGTGCTGGCCCGGGCCATCGAATCAGTGAGGGGTGACTCTGACACACCCGTCATCTACATGTCACCGCAGGGGCAGGCGTTCAATCAGCAGCTGGCGGAGCAATTGGCCAAGCTGCCGCGCTTGATTCTGTTGAGCGGACACTACGAGGAGATTGACGAGCGGGTTAGGCAGCACTGGGTTGACTTTGAACTGTCCATAGGAGATTATGTTTTAACAGGAGGAGAACTGCCGGCCATGGTAGTCGTAGATGCGGTTGCCAGGCTTCTGCCGGGGGTCCTCGGCGATGAATCCTCCTTCAGGCAAGACTCCTTTCAGGATGGTCTGCTGGATCATCCGCATTATACAAGGCCGGCTGAGTTTCGGGGGCTGCATGTGCCGGAGGTTCTTTTAAGCGGCCATCACGAAAGAATTGCCCGTTACAGGCTGAAGGAGGCCTTGCGTCGAACGCTTGAGCGTCGACCCGATTTATTAGCAAAAAAAGAGTTATCAACGGAAGAACGCCGGCTCCTCCGGGAGTTGGCTGAAGAGTATTCCGCTGAGGGGAGGGTAAATGACAATGAATCTGATTGATGTAATTGAAAACGAACAGCTTCGCTCTGATCATCCCCAGTTTGGTGCTGGTGATACTGTGCGTGTCCACGTTAAGGTTGTGGAAGGCTCTAACGAAAGAATTCAAGTCTTTGAAGGCGTCGTTTTGAGGCGTGTAGGCGGCGGAATTAGCGAGAACTTTACGGTGAGAAAAATCTCCCAGGGTGTGGGCGTAGAAAGAACTTGGCCCCTTCATTCACCCAGGATTGAAAAAATCGAAGTTATTCGCCGCGGTAAGGTGCGTCGGGCCCGTTTGTACTATCTCAGAGAACGTTCAGGCAGAGCCGCCCGTATCAAGGAGCGCCGCCTGTAGCGTTGGGTATGGCAACCCTAAGGGGAGTGGTGCACACTCCTCTTTTTCACATTCAGCTGAAGCGGAGGCAGGCAGATGGCTAAGTCTGAGCTTAGAGAATACATAGAAGCTTTACTCATATCCGCAGTCATAGCAGCGCTGATTATTGCGTTTGTGGCACAGTCCTTCCTGGTGGAGGGCAGCTCTATGGAGCCATCGCTCTATCACGGCCAGAGGCTTTTGGTGGAGAAAGTGTCCTATCGCTTCCGGGAACCGATCCGGGGCGAGGTTGTGGTCTTTCGCTACCCTGGGGATCAGCGCCGCAAGTTCATCAAGCGGATTATCGGGCTGCCGGGGGATGAGATAGCCATCAAGAACGGCCTGCTCTACATCAATGGGCTGCGCCTGGACGAAGACTACATTAACGGGCCCACCTACGGAACATACAGTGCGCCGACGTTCGGTCCGGTGCTGGTTCCGGAGGGGCATTACTTTGTGCTGGGCGACAACAGACGCAACAGCGACGACAGCCGCTATCCCGACGTTGGCTTTGTGCCTAGGAAGAACCTGGTTGGCAGGGCACTGTTCATTTACTGGCCCCTGGGCCAGGCCGAGGTGCTTACTGTCCCCCGGGTGCTGGAAAGGATTGAAGCTTCATCATGACCATTCAATGGTATCCCGGGCATATGACCCGGGCCAAAAGGATGATCAGGGAAGAACTGAAACTGGTGGACGGTCTCCTAGAGGTGGCCGATGCCAGGGTGCCTGTGAGCAGCCGCAATCCCGAGCTGGCAGAGCTTACTGCCAAGCCGCGCCTGATTGTCCTCACCAAGGCGGATCTGGCCGATCCCCAGGCCACAGAAGGCTGGAAGGAGTACTGGCAGGCTCAGGGTGAAAGCGTTGTTGCCGCCAACCTTTTGCGCGGCCAGGGTCTGAAAGAAATCAGGCAGTGGGTTGGAAAGACTTTTCCTCAGCTGAGGCGCCTGCCCCGCCTCTTGGTTGCGGGGATCCCCAATGTAGGCAAGTCCACCTTGATCAATGGCCTCACCGGCAGGAGAGGGGCGGCAGTAGGGGCTCGTCCGGGAGTGACCAGAGGCAAGCAGTGGCTCTCCGCCCCGGGTATGCAGCTGCTGGACAGCCCGGGTCTGCTCTGGCCCAAGTTTGAGGATCAGGAAGCTGCCAAGCGGCTGGTGCTGGTAGCTTCCATCAGGGATGAGGTAGTGGATCCGGTGGAGATTGTCTGGTGGTTTCTGGAGTATCTGCAGGCAGAGTATCCCCAGGCCCTGGAGGAGCGTTACGGCAGCTTTGACCAAGGGAGCAGCCCTTTGGAAGAAATCGGCCGCAGGCGGGGCTGCCTGCTTAGGGGGGGCATTGTAGACTTGCATCAGGCTGCCGCAGTTGTGCTCAAGGATTTTCGCACCGGCAAGCTTGGGGCGATTACCCTTGATAAACTGGGGGGTGCATTGGAAGATGCGGACTATAGAAACTAGCTTACAGGATCTGTCCTATCTGCGGATTGTTGGAGTGGATGAGGCTGGGCGCGGACCCTTAGCGGGCCCGGTTGTTGCTGCTGCAGTGCAAGTTTTGCCGGACAGTTTTTCGGTTGAAATCCGCGATTCGAAACGTCTCTCCCCTAGAAAAAGGGAGCTCGCCTACGAAGAAATATTAGGCACTTGCCATGTTGGCGTAGGGCTGGCCACTGTCAGCGAAATTGATGAGCTGAATATTCTGCAGGCCACATTTCTGGCAATGCGGCGGGCTTTGGAAAATCTGCCGGAGCCCCCTGATATTTGCCTGATCGATGGAAATCTGGAAATTCCCAGCCTGCCCTGGCCGCAACGGGCCGTTGTCGGAGGCGACAATCTATCGATTTCCATCGCGGCAGCTAGCATCGTGGCTAAGGTGGAAAGGGACAGGCTTATGGACAAGTACCATGAAATCTATCCTGTGTACAATTTTGGTCAGAATAAGGGATATGCTACTAAAGAGCACCGGGAGATGATTGCAAAGCACGGACGCTGCCCACTGCACCGCGATTCCTTCAAGTTGGCAGGGGGCCTATGAACCTAGGCGAAAAGCTGGCCAGGGAGTACTTGGCCGGGCAGGGCCTCAAATTCGTCGCAGCCAACTATCGGATGCGGATCGGTGAAATTGACCTGATCATGGAAGACGGCAAGTACCTGGTCTTTATAGAGGTTAAGTTCCGTACATCGGAAAGATGGGGAACCGCCCTCGAGCAGGTAACTGCGGCGAAGATGCAGAAGATCAGGCGGGTGGCAGAAGCCTTTTTGCAGAATTACGACAGGTTTCCCGGCGAGGTGCCCTATGTGCGTTTTGATGTGATCGGAATCAGCCCTGCCGGGGCTGGTTACAGATTTAACTGGGTGAAGGGAGCTTTTGAATGAAACGTAAATTTATCGGCCTTATTTTAATCATGCTTTTTCTTACTGCTTTTCCAGCTGCAACCCTAGCTCAACAAACGCTGCCCTTTGAACTGGAGGCGAAATCCGCCGTCCTCTGGGATTTTGAATCGGGGCAGATTCTGTTCTCCCAAAACGGCAAGGAGCCCCATGTTCCTGCCAGTCTGGTGAAGATCATGACTATGTATGTGGCACTGGATGAGGTGGCGTCAGGGCGGCTCAGCTTGCAGGACACCACTACAGTGAGCGAAGCAGCCTGGCGCATGACCGGTTCCAAGATGTTTCTGGAACCTGGCGAAGTGGTCACCATTGAGCAGCTGCTTGAAGGCATTGCAATTGTCTCGGGCAATGACGCCTGTGTAGCGCTGGCTGAAGCAATTTCCGGCAGCCAGGAGGTTTTTGTGGGCAAGATGAACGAGAAGGCCAAGGCGCTGAACTTGGATATGCATTTCGTCGACGTTCACGGGCTGTCCGCGGAAAACTCAATCACCGCTGAAGGCATAGCGATTCTGGTCCACCATTATCTCAAGGACCATCCTGAAGCCACAGCCTTCCACCAGAAACTGTCCTTCTCCTATCAGCCCCGTTCCAGCAGGCAGCCCATTGTGCAGACCAACCGCAACGGACTGCTGCGCACCTATGAGGGGGCTGACGGGCTGAAAACAGGCCATCTGCAGGTGGCAGGCTACAACCTGGTGGGCACTGCGGTGCAGAACAACAGGCGCCTGATCGGCGTAGTACTCGGAGCAGCCAGCGAGGCCAAGCGGGAACAGGAGATGACCACCCTCCTCAATTACGGCTACAAGAACTTTGACCTGGTCAATATTTCGCGCCTGCTGGAGGACAAGAAAGCCACTGTATACAAGGGGAAAAAGTCTCAGGTGGGCATTACCATCAGTGAACCGATTATTACGGTGCCAAAAAGCATTGACAAAAACGTCAGCCTGGGCATTCAGACCAGGGAACTGGAGGCCCCTGTGCAGGAGGGCAGCCAGGTTGGGGTGTTAAGCATATACGTTCAAGACCAGCTGAGCAAGCAAGTTCCGCTTCTGGCTGCGGAGGATGTCGCCAGAGGAAACTGGTTTCAGGTGATGTGGGACACTGTAAAACGCTTTTTGCAGGACTTGATCCGCAAACGATAGGTTTACCGCCCATAGGGAGAAAAGACTTGCTTTGAGATGCGGCGAGTCTTTTTTCTGCGGAAAAATTTGATATGTAGACAAGGAATATTAACCTTTTCGTAGAAATCAATAGTTAAAATGATGGAATAAGTAAGGCAGAGGGGTGAGGCATAGTGCAGCCGCATGTTTTGGATGAGCTGGACAAGAAGATCTTAGCACATTTGCAGCAGGAAGGGCGCATGACCTTTGTGACTTTGGCAGCCTATCTAGGGGTTTCGGAAGGCACCATTCGCAAGCGTGTCAAGCGCTTGGAAGAAAACGGCGTCATGAAAACGGTAGGCGTGACGGATCCCTTGAAGATGGGACTTGATACTGTCGCCTTCATTTGGTTTAAGATTGACCGTCATCATATGGATTCCGTCATCGAGGAGCTGGAAAGCCTTGAAGCAGTGCGCTACCTTGCGGTGACTACCGGCGGCCATGACCTGGTGGCCATGGTTGTCCTGGCTAACCGGAGCGAATTGGTGACGCTGCTCAATGACCAGTTTGCCAGGATTGAAGGAATCGTCAGCACAGAGACTTCGATAGTACTGCAGATTCACAAGCAGATTTATGACTGGGCGCCATTCAGCCACTGCCTGGAGAAGGACGGTGTACAGCGATGAGCGGATTTGTGCTAGATCAGTTTGACCGTGAGATTATCAGCCTTTTGCAGAAGGACGGCCGCATGCCCTTTTTGACCATCGCTAACGAACTGGGCCTGGCCGAGGGTACTGTCAGGCGCCGGGTGGCCAAATTGATGGATGAAGGCCTTTTGAAAATCGTAGGCATTGCCAATCCCTTTAAGGTGGGTCTTCAGACAGTGGCCATCGTCGGCCTGAAAGTGGATCGGGGAAGGCTGCAGCCGATTGCCGCCCAGCTGGCAGAGCTCACTGAGGTTCGCTATGTGGCCCTCTCCACCGGCAATTACGATTTGGTCATAGAAGTTGTAGTGGCCAGCAATGACGAGCTCTTGACGTTCCTGGTCGACACTCTGAGGGAGATCCCGGGAATCCACAACACCGGCACATCTGTGGTGCTGAAGGTGGCCAAGGAAGACTTGGCCTGGGAAGCCTGATCAGCAGAGTAAATGCAGCCAGTTCTCGAAGCGGTATTGGAGCGCTTCCGCCATGTGCCGGGCTTCTATGCGGGCACAGCCCTCGAGTGCGGCGATGGTGCCTGCGAGTTTGAGCGTGTTTTCAAAACCTCTGACGGAAAGTTCCAGCCCCTCCTGGGCCTGGTAGAGAAAGCTCATGGCCTCCTCGGCAGGGGCAGGCTTCTTTAAATTATCATCCTTTCCCTTGGTCCTCTGCTGGGGCCAGGGGATTGTTTCTAGACGGAGCTCCTGTTCGGAGAGGGGGCTCAGATAGGTAAAAATTTCAAACCGGTCAAGGAGCGGTCCCCGCAGTTTGCGCCGGTAGCGGTTCAGATCCCGGGAACTGCAGGTGCACAGGCGCACATCGCTGCCGTAATAGCCGCATGGACAGGGATTGGCTGTGGCAATCAGCCAAAAGTCAGCGGGATAGGTGATGGTATGCTCCGCCCGGGAAATCTGTATCTGCTTATGATCCAGGGGTTCCCGCAGGCCCTGCAGGGCGGCCTGGTTAAATTCAGGAAATTCATCCAGCAGCAGCACGCCCAGGTGGGCAAGGGTAATCTCACCGGGGCGTCCTTTTTTTGAGCCCACCAGGCCCGCCTGGGAAATGCTGTGGTGAGGGACGCGAAAGGGGCGTTCGAAGATTAGGGGCTGGTCATCCCGGAAGAGCCCGGCGGCTTCATAGATCTGATTTACGACAAGCACTTCCTCATGGGTGAGGGGAGGCAGCAGCTGCCTGGCGGCTGAGGCCAGGAACGTTTTGCCGACCCCGGGAGGACCGATGAGCATGATATGATGGCGTCCGTGGGCAGCAATTTCCAAGGCCCGTTTGGCCTGGGCCTGGCCCTTGATTTTCACCCCTTGCGGTGTTGGAGCTTTAGGCTGTGCGCTGCGGGGAAGCGGGGGCGGTTCTGCCCTTCCCGTTAACAGGCCGATCAGATCCAGCAGGGACGCAGCCAGCAGACAGTGGCCGCTGCGGAGCAGGGCGGCTTCTGCCGCGTTGGCCTGGGGAATTATGAACCTGCAGTTTAGATCCGCTGCCAGCCCGGCCAGGCTGAGCACCCCGCTAATGCGCTTGAGCCTGCCGCTTAAAGACAGTTCACCGGCAAAAATGGCGTTCTTCAACACGCTTCTGGGGAGCACGCCCTGGTGGGCCAGGATTCCCAACGCAATGGGCAGGTCAAAGAGTGCGCCGTCTTTCGGGTAATGGGCCGGTGCCAGATTGACGATGACTTTCTGGGCCGGGAAGTTGAATCCGGAGTTGCGCAGGGCTGAGCGGACCCGCTCCCGACTTTCCCGCACTGTCTTGCTGGGCAGCCCGACGATTTCAAACCCAGGCAGGCCGGGGCGAATGTCCACTTCAACATCGACTAAAAATCCTTCAATGCCAGTCACTACGCCGCTTTGCACTAGAATCAAGCAAAATCCTCCTTGACACAAGAATCTGAATATTGATATATTTGACATAAATCGGGTAAGTCCTGCTGAACATAGAACATGCCCTTCCTCGGCATGCTAAGAGAAAAGACTGAGGAGGGCGTCCATGCCTATTGATGTCGGATTTACCCGCATTTTCCACTGCCCGGTTTGCGATGTGGATACTCCCCATACTGTCAAGTCCAGCAAAGGGGATATGTATGGCATTATCTGCACCAACTGCCAGGGCGGCTCAATTGTCAGCGCGCTGGAGCTGAGACTGTATCAGCTGAAGTGGGAGGAGGAGCTCCAGGCAATCTTGGACAGCCTGGCGGAACACCCCCTCCAGGATGATGAATGACAGGAGGTGGCGCTGCGTGCGCTGGAGCTTGCGTCAATATCTGATTGCTTTCAATATGGTGCCTGGGATTGGCGGACGGCGCCTAATGGAGCTTGAGAGGTGTTTTGGTTCTCTGGAAACCGCCTGGCAGGCAAGTCCCGATGAGCTGATGCAGGTGCCCGGTATCGGGCCCCAATTGGCCCAGGGTCTTTGTACCTTGCGCCCAGCCATCTCGCCGCAGGCAGAGGAGGCCTGGGCCAAGCAGCAGGGGGCAAGCATTGTGACGGTCTATGATGACGATTATCCCTCCTATCTGCGCAGACTGGCGGTTCCCCCGCCTGTGCTTTATGTGGCAGGCAGCCTGCCCTCTGAGGAGGGAGTTGCTGTGGTGGGCACCCGCAGGCCTTCCAGAGTGGGTATTGCCCAGG
>JGI24707J26582_10001982_pt1 | contig 15762 bp, 12 predicted proteins | sample BioPla1DNA1_FD_26582 | JGI IMG/M metagenome (IMG submission 26582) | reverse complement strand
TAAGATAACATTACCTACAAAAGCTTCACAAACAATGACATCAGCCCCTCCATAAGGAATATCCCTAGCTTCAATACTGCCGATGAAATTAATGTCATTGCAGCTTTTTAACAGTGGAAATGTTTCTTTTACCAGCATATTGCCTTTTTCTTCTTCTGCACCAATATTAACGATTGCAACCCTAGGATTTTTAATTCCTACGATATTTTCCATATAGATTGAACCAATTCTGGCAAATTGAACCAAATGAGAAGGTCTTGCATCTACGTTGGCTCCGCAATCGATAAGTAAAGACACACCGTTAATTGTAGGAATTAAAGGTGCCAATGGTGGCCTTTCTATTCCTGGTATTCTTCCTACAATCAGTTGGCCGCCTGCTAATACTGCACCAGTACTTCCAGCAGAAACGAATGCATCCGCTTCACCATGCTTAATTAACTTCATAGCAACTACGATGGAGGAATCCTTTTTACGGCGAATTGCCATAACTGGTGCTTCGTTATTAGATATTATTTCTTCAGCATTAACTATTTGAATTCGGTTTTTGTCAAATTCATAATTCTTTAGTTCCTTTTCAATAATATCTTCTTTTCCTACCAGTATTACCTTAATGTTGTCCTTATCATTCACTGCAAGAACAGCACCTTTTATTATCTCTACTGGGGCATTATCACCACCCATTGCATCAACTGCAACCGTAATTATTTTTTGCATATTCACTCCTATCTGCATCAAAATCATGCATTTCGAATCATCATTACCTTTTGTATTTTCAGCAGTAGCTAACCTCTTAATCAATATACTCGATAATATAATAAAAATCAACTATCTTTTATAAACATTTATCACTCTTTTACTCATCAGTTAAAACTTTATCTTGAAGAAATAGTATAAGTTTAAAATAATAGCTAATAATTTAAAGGTAAAGACCTAATTTCCTACAGGATAAAAAGGATAGTACCATCCATGTTAATGATAGTACTACCCTTTTATTTCAAGTACGCCCCTGTGCACTGTTGATTTTTAAGATTATCATATCTTTTTATAGAAAAACGAATGGGTACTTCGATATCCAAGCTGGTTTGCCTGTATTATTTGTTCTGTACTTCCAACAAAAAGCACTCCATCTTTCTTTAGGGATTTATTAAAGTTTTTATATACATTGTTCTTAGCATCGTCTGTGAAATAGATTAACACATTACGACATACTATTAAATCGCAATTAGATGGATAGGGATCCTTTAGTAAATCATGATGGTTAAAATCCACACAGGATCTTATAGCCTCTGAAATCTGATATGTTCTATCATTAATTTTAACAAAGTACTTTTCAATAAATTCAGCAGGGAGGCTACGAAGGCTTTTTTCATGGTATAGACCTAATCTAGCTTTCTCTAAGACCTGCTTATCAATATCCGTTGCATAGATTTTAATTCTCTTTAAGGGTAAGAATTTGGATAACAGCATAACCAGAGAATAGGGTTCATCCCCTGTGGAACATGCTGCGCTCCATATCTTTAAATTATTACCAAACTGCTCAAATAAAGCTGGTAAAACTTCAGTTTCTAATATGCGCCATTGTTCTGGATTCCTATAAAACTCTGATACATTAATAGTTATATAGTTGAGAAATTCTTGAAAAGTTGCATTGTCAGTTTTAAGCTTGTTAATATATTCTTTATAGGATTTAATACCATTCTTAGTTATCAAAGCATCAATGCGTCTTTTCATCTGTCTCTCTTTGTAGGAATTTAGATCTATCTTGGATAAATCATAAATGGCAGTCTTAAATAGCTCGTAACTACCTAGCAATTACTATCTCCCCATTTTCTTTTGTTTTTAAAATAAGTCTATTCTTCTGTGGTCTCTTCAGTAACTTCAGTTTCTACAGTTGCTTCTGAATTATCCTCAGCTTCTTGACCATTATCTTGTTTCATAGCTTTGATACTTAAGCTAATCTTCTTCTCCTCAGTATTTAACTCTACAACTCTGGCTGTTATTTCTTGGCCTATCTTTAATACATCGGATGGTTTATCTACATGCTCTTTAGAAATCTGAGATACATGAAGAAGGGCATCAATACCTGGCTCTAGTTCAATAAATGCACCAAAATCAGTCATACGAGCTACAGTTCCTGTAACATCAGTTCCAACGGCATATTTCTCCTCTACCTTAATCCANGGATTTTGATCTTCGAATTTTAAACTAAGGGCAATTTTNTCTCCTTGAATATCCTTGATAAAGGTTGTAACCTTGTCTCCAACTTTAAATAATTTTTTAGGATTATCTACACGGCCCCAGGACATTTCAGAAATATGAAGAAGTCCATCAGCACCACCAAGATCAATAAATGCACCGAAATCTGTAATATTCTTAACGGTACCTTCAATGGACATACCAACACTGATCTTCTCAAATAATTCTTTCTTTAAAGCTTCTTTTTCTTTAACAATTAATTGCTTACGATCACCAATTATACGTCTTTTTCTTGGGTTAAATTCAGTTATAACGAATTGAATTTCTTGACCAGCATACTTTTGTAAATCTTTCTCATAAGTGTCAGAAATTAAGCTGGCAGGAATAAATACTCTAGCTTCGTCAATAATAACACTTAGTCCACCTTTTAAAACAGCTGCTACATTAGCTGTTAATACTTCTTGATTGTTAAATGCCTCTTCAAGTCTCTTATGACCTTTTTCAGCTGCCAACCTCTTATAAGTAAGGGCAACTTGTCCTTCACCATCGTTTACCTTAAGGACTTTAGCCTGCATTGTATCTCCAACAGAAACTTGCTGTGTTAAATCTACATTAGGTGTATTGCTATATTCGTTTCTAGTTATAATACCTTCTGACTTGTATCCTATATTTAAGATAATTTCATCTTCTTTAACAGATAAAACAACACCTTCAACAATATCTCCATTGTTTATCTCTACTACTTTCTCTTCCTCTAATAATTGTTCAAAACTTTTCTCTGACATAGCGGTGTGAACCTCCTTGATTATATTGTTTGGGGTCGAAGCCCCTGCTGTAATACCTACGTTACTAAAAGATTTAAATTCATTTAAATCCAGGTCATCGAGTTTCTGTATATAGTAAGTATTTTCACATTCTTTTTTGCAAATTTCATAAAGCTTTCTCGTATTGGAGCTAGCTTTACCTCCTATGACAATCATAGCATCGGAAACTTTTGCTAATTCATAAGCTTCCGCCTGCCTTTTCTCCGTAGCATTACAAATGGTATTTAAAACAAGTATATCATAACCCTTTTTCGATATAATTTCAACTAATTCTTGAAATTTCTTGTAATTATATGTCGTTTGGGTTACAATAGATAGTTTTGTATCATTGGGCAAGGCAATTTTTTCTGCGTCTAACTCATTTTCAACAACAGTGTAAGAGTCCTCCTCAGTCCCACTCTTACACCAACCAATGATTCCTTCTACCTCCGGATGGGACCGATTACCAATTATAATTATATGACGGCCTTCATGACTGTGTTCCCTTACAATCTTGTGTATCTTAAGGACGTAAGGGCAGGTAGCATCTACTACCTTAAAACCGTATTCATTTATTTTCTGATATATATCTTCAGGTACGCCATGGGAACGTATTATTATTGTACCCTTGGGATAGTTTTTTAATTCTTCCAAGGATTCTATAACTGTTACGCCTTTTTCTTGTAGATCCTTAACCACTTCTTCATTATGGATAATAGGACCATAAGTATATACATTATTTTCCTGACCCACTTGATCATATACCATTTTAACGGCTCTTTCTACGCCGAAGCAAAAACCTGCACTTTTAGCAGTTGAAATTTTCACTTAAATCAAACCCTTTATATTATTAAAATATTCTTTTATTCTATCAACAACCTCTTCAATTGTCAAATTAGAAGAATCGACCAAAATAGCATCCTCGGCTTGTTTTAAAGGGGCAAATTCCCTGGTCATATCCCTTTGATCCCTCTCTATAATGTCTTTCTCAACTGCAGTAATATCTGCATCAATCCCTTTATTCTTAAGTTCCAGCCACCTTCTCTTAGCCCTCTCCTTAGTACTGGCTGTTAGATATATTTTCAAATCTGCATTGGGTAAGACATAAGTACCTATATCTCTACCATCCATTATAACATTTTCTGTTTTAGCTAATTCCTGTTGTAATTCTACTAATTTCATCCGAACCACTGGATAGACAGAGCTGGCACTGGCCATATTACCAACTTCCTCTGTACGGATTAGTCCATTTACATTTTCTCCATTGAGAATAACGCCTTGTTCACCATCTATATATTCAATTACAATTTTAACATCTTTACAAGCCTTCTCTATACTCTCCTGATCTTTTGCACTTATATTATTTCTGATAAAGTACAATGCCATGGCACGATACATAGCACCAGTATCAACATAGATAAAACCTAGGTCTTTTGCCACCTTTTTCGCTATAGTGCTTTTTCCAGCGCCGGCTGGACCGTCGATGGCGATGCTGTAATATTTCTTCATAGTATACCTCACCCTCATTTCCACGCATCAAATATGCATTTTCTATTCTACACAAGAGCCTGCAACATATCCAGTTGTCCATGCTATTTGAAGATTATATCCTCCAGTTAGAGCATCAAGATCCAATACTTCACCGGTAAAATAAAGATTTTTTATAAATTTAGATTCCATAGTTGCAGGATTGATATCTTTCACACTTATGCCGCCTTTGGTTATGACAGCTTGATTATATCCACTTAAACCTGATATGGTAAAAGTCATCTTTTTTAATAAGTCTACTAAAACTTGACGTTCTTCCTTTGTTATAGAATTAATTTGTTTTTCTGGATCAATTTTACTTAGACGAATAGTAACATTTATTAACTTATTTGGCAATAGTCGATCCAAAGAATTCTTAAATTGTTTGTTTTTAAATTCATCAAAATCCCTAAGTATTCGAGCATCTAATTGCTCTTTGCTAAGGGCAGGTTTTAAATCAATAGATAAAGTAAGTTCTTCTTTTTTATTAAGATAAGTAATAATATAGCTACTGGCACTTAGAATAACTGGACCACTAACTCCAAAATGAGTAAACAACATCTCTCCAAAATCCCTGTAAATTAGTTTCTTACCTGCATGTATAGATACCTCAATGTTTTTGAGAGATAGGCCCATCAATTCTGATATATAATCTTCCTTCAAATGAAGGGGTACCAAGGAAGGATATAAGGGAGTGATCCTATGACCTGTCTCTTTAGCAAAGTTATATCCATCCCCTGTTGATCCTGTTGTGGGATAAGAAAGTCCGCCGGTAGCAACAATAAGAGAATCACCTTGAATAAGCTTCTTATCTCCTTTAAGCATAAGACCATGGGCTTGCTTATCTTTAACTATAATTTTCTCAACTTCACTATTATAATTAATCTTAACTCCTAACCGTTCCATTTCTCGTCTTAGGGCTGTAATAACGTCTGAGGATTTATCCGAGCTAGGGAAAACCCTATTTCCCCTCTCTACTTTGATAGGCAGGCCTATCTGTTTAAAAAAATCCATGGTATCATAATTATTAAATTGATAAAACGAACTATACATGAATTTAGGATTGGATACAATGTTTTTAAAGAAAGTATCATCATCACAGGCATTGGTTATATTACATCTACCTTTTCCTGTTATATATAGCTTTTTACCTAATTTTTCATTTTTTTCATAAAGCTCTACATCATGACCGTTTCTTGCAGCAATAATGGATGCCATCATTCCAGATGGTCCACCACCAATAATTAAAATTTTACTCATATATTCACCAAACAATCTTATTTTTATTTATAATGCCTATTTTATAGGGTTTTCGCAATATATATGCAGGGTGCACAGCTATAGCGAAAGGTCAATATAAAAGGTAATTGTCAATACTATCGGTGTATTGCAATTACCTATTTAGTGTATGTCATAACTCAATATCTAATTAATTATTTATTAGATTATTAGATTTTTTATTTTAAATAAAACTATCGCTCCAAATAGACCTCATCTATTTTTAATTCTATATGACCACTGGCATAGGCTTTATCTTCTACACGATATATTACTTTATTATAATCTTCTAAATTATCAATTAAACTCTGGGCTATGGCATCTAGAATAGTTGCCTCTATACTGGCACCAACGTTGATAAGAGGAGCTTTGTCAGATTTAAAACTTACTATAACTATGTCGTCTTTAGTTGTAACACTATCTATGCCTACGATAATAGATTGGTCAGCCAATGCTTCTACTACCTTCTCTACAATCAAATTAGGAGTAATATCTTCATCATTAGGTACCATAGCTACCACCGCATCAATACTAGTATCAGCGCTATTGGTATTAATAGAATAAATCATTAACTCTTTTTGAGCTATGGGTTGAATTTGTGCTGGTATAGGTGTTACTGTAGTTTTATCTCCAGCGGAAACCTTGTCCTGCATCTCAGTTTGATTATCTGTCCCTGTTGATTTTTTAACTTCATTTTCATCTTTATTATTATTTACACTATTCTGATTACTATCTTTATCCTCATCTTCTAGATCATTATCACTTTCAGAAGTTTTATCCGCATCATTAAAAGTATCAAAACGTATATAGCTACATCCAGATAACATAATTACAGATATTAGTATAGTAATCAGTATATATTTCTTATTGGAAAGTTTCATAATATGCCTCCTTTATCGAAACATCAATAAAAAATTATTTACTATTACTATACTAGCCTAAAACTGTGTCATTTCTATGTTATCAGCTAGCTTAAATTATGATACTTTTTTCACATTTTACTGTATGGTTTACAGTTTATTACAGGTATGTTAAGGGTTTTCATTTAAGTAATTCAGAATTTCTCTTCTTAGTAAATCCAAAGCATAAGTTGCTGTTAGCCTTCTTATCTTAGTTCTATCGCCCTTAAGTCTTAGTTCCTTTACCTTAACTTTGCCCTTTATATAGGATGCAATATAAACTAAGCCTACTGGCTTTTCCTTGGTCCCGCCACCTGGACCTGCAATACCAGTAGCTGCTATGGCTGTATCTGACTTAGTAAGGTTGGCTGCCCCTATTGCCATCTCCCCTGCCGTTTGTTCGCTAACTGCCCCATATTCCGTAAGGGTTTCTTCTTTGACACCAAGATATTTCATCTTAGCCCCATTGGAATAAGTGATTATAGCTTCATTTAAGACATCAGAAGCCCCTGGCACATTAACCAGTTGACTGGATATTAATCCACCAGTACAGGATTCTGCTGTAGTTACCGTTAAGCCATGACGACTAAGCAAAGATATTACAACCGTTTCTAGGCTTTCATTCTCTTCCAAGGTGTAAATATTATCTTGAAAACGCCTCTGCATCTCTCCTATTATAGGCTCCATCATCTGCTGAGCTTCCTCAATAGAATTGGCAGATGCAGTTACACGAAAATGTACTTCACCAGCTTTGGCGTAAGGAGCAATGGTGGGATTACTTTGCTTCTCTATTAAATCAATTATGGCCTCCTCTGCCTGACTCTCTCCTATACCACAGATTTTAACCATCTTTGAATAAAAGACCTTATCATCAAGCTTGGCTAGATATGGATACATACTGTTTTCAAACATAGGTATCATTTCATTGGGAGGGCCAGGAAGTATCATAATAATAGCCTCCCTATCTTCAACAATATAACCTGGGGCTGTACCATTGTCATTGTCAATTACTTGACATCCTTCAATCTTCAAGGCTTGTTTCCAATTGCTTGGGGTTATGCTACCTTGTTTCCGTTCATTGAAATAAGTCTGGATTTTTTCCTTGGAATGTTCATCCATCACCAAATCACGGCCAATGGCTTTGGCTACTGCCTCTTTAGTAATATCATCCTGGGTTGGACCAAGGCCGCCGGTTATAATAATAAGATCCGAACGGGATCTGGCCGTCTTAACAGCATCAATAAGCCTTTGCTCATTATCTCCTACAGTAATCTGATAATATACTGAGATACCTATTTCAGCACATTTCTTAGCTAAATAATTGGAATTGGTATTAACAATATTTCCTAATAGTATTTCTGTGCCTACGCTGATTAGTTCAGCTACCATCCTAAGACTTCCTTTCGGTTAAATTTTATTTTGGTCTAAAGTAAGCCCTTCATCTGAAATAAAGGGCTATGCTAGGATATTAATTATGACTTTCCTTAAGGACATCCTTATTCTTAACCATATAATCCACTAAGGATATTATAGTAAATGCCAGGGCTAGATATATAAGAACTTGCTCCAATATATTAAATGCCACTATATCAAAATCAATAATTAACAATATACTCATAATCATCTGGACATTGGTTTTTAACTTACCCCACAATCCGGCTGAAATCACAACTCCCTTATCCGATGCCACTAAACGAAAGCCACTAATTATAAATTCCCTGGCGATTATTGCAAAGGCTATCCAAATGGGAATTTGATTCATTCCAACAAAACAAATTAAAGCACTGGAAACCAATAGCTTATCAGCTAATGGATCCATGAATTTACCAAAGTTAGTAATTAAATTATTCTTTCTGGCCAGGTACCCATCTATCGCATCAGTAATAGAGGCGACTATAAATATTCCTACTGCAATATATCTATTGGCTGGTATCTGAGGCATCAACATAAAGAATAAGAATATAGGTATCATAATAACCCTAACTATGGTAATTTTATTCGGCAGATTCAACGCCTGACACTCCCCTTCACCAGATCTCCTACAAGATCATAATCTTTGGCCGCTGTAACAGTAGCCTTAATCATATCACCAGATAATAATTCTTCATCTGAGGAAATGAAAATATAACCATCAACCTGAGGCGCATCCATATAGGTACGTCCTATATAGACATTCTCCTCATCAGTTAATTTGCCTTCTATAAGTACGTCTAAGGAATGACCTATCATTTCTTGGGCCTTGGCAAATACTATCTCCTGCTGTAGCTCCATGATTTCCTTCTGCCTTTGTTGTTTCACTTTTTCGTCAACTTGAGGTTTCATTTTGGCAGCTGGGGTATCTTCTTCCTTAGAATAAGTAAATACTCCCAATCTATCAAACTTCATTGTCTCTACAAATTCCATAAGTTCCTCGTGGTCCTCTTCAGTTTCCCCAGGGAAGCCACTGATTAAAGTAGTACGTAGTACTATATCTGGAATATTATCCCTTAATTTATTGATGATTTTTACTAAATCCTGCTGGTTTGTTCTTCTGCCCATCTTCTTTAAAATATTATCTGAAGCGTGTTGAATTGGAATATCTAGATAGTGGCAAACCTTTGGTTCATTCTTAATTACATCAATTAATTCATCTGTGATCTCTTCAGGGTAACAATAAAGTATTCTAATCCATGATATTCCTTCTATTTGACTTAGTTTCTTCAGTAGCTCAGGTAAGGCTTTCTTTTGATAAATATCTTGGCCATAAAGGGTAGTTTCCTGAGCAACTAAAATCAGTTCCTTGACCCCTTGATCTGCAAGATATTCAGCTTCTTTTATCAATTCCTCTATGGGAACACTTCGGTAATTCCCTCTAACCTTAGGTATGACACAATAAGTACAATGTTTGTCACATCCTTCAGCTATTTTTAGATAAGCATAATGGCTACCTGCTGATAATAGCCTCTTCATGCCCACCCCAGGAAGCCTTTCTAAATCGTCAAAATGAGCATGGGCTTGTCCATCTTCTAGCAGATTATTGATTACTTCTATTATCTTAGGAAAGCTAGATGTACCCAATAAGGCATCTACCTCTGGTATTTCCTTAAGTATCTCTTCTTTATATCTTTCTGCTAAACAACCAGCAACAATCAGCGCCTTTAGATTACCCTCTACCTTATATTGAGCCATCTCTAATATAGTAGTAATACTCTCTTCCTTGGCATCATTGATGAAGCAACAAGTATTTACTATAATTATATCCGCATTTTCCTCATTATCAGTAATCCTATAGCCATTTTCATTAAGAATTCCTAACATCCGCTCGCTGTCAACTAGGTTTTTATCACAACCCAGTGATACAAAAAATATATTCATTTTAAATCACCATGTCTTTCATTATGTTACAATATTTTTATGCATGACCTATTGTAACAGTTTTTTATGGAAAATGAAACTATTTTATTAAATTACCTAGCTGATTGAAGGCAATTATACATTAACATGGCAATTGTCATAGGACCTACTCCCCCAGGGACAGGAGTAATAGCACTAACTTTAGGTAATACATCCTCATAATCCACATCACCGCAAAGCTTATTATTCTCATCCCGATGAATACCTACATCAATAACTACGGCTCCCTCTTTTACAAATTCACTGTTTATAAATTTAGGTTTTCCTATGGCTACTATGAGTATATCTGCCCTTTTTGCTACTTCCTTAAGATCTTTGGTCTTAGAATGGCATATGGTAACTGTTGCATCTTCTCTTAGCATCAGCAAAGCCATTGGCTTTCCTACAATATTACTCCTTCCTATAACAACACATTCCTTACCAGCAATAGATATGCCAGACCGTTTTAGTAGTTGAATTATACCTGCTGGAGTACAGGATAAGAAGCCTTTCTGACCTATACTTAAGGCCCCAACACTTTGAGGATGGAAACCATCTACATCTTTGCTAGGGTCTATCGTATTGATAACAAGTTCCTCGTTGATATGCTTTGGAAGGGGAAGCTGGACCAGGATACCATTAACCTTAGAATTAGCATTTAATTCTTTTATTAGATCCAATAATTCCTTCTCAGTAGTATTTTCAGGCAGTTCATAAGACAAAGACTTAATTCCAATATATTCACAAGCTGTTTTTTTATTCCGAACATAAATTGAAGATGCTGGATCATTACCTACTTGTATTACGGCCAAGGTGATTTCTACACCCTTCTCCTTCAAGGCTGCAACTTCCTCCCTAAGCTCTTCCTTTATTTCAGTGGAAATTTTCTTACCATCAATTATTAAAGCCATCTGAATACACTCCTTATGCTTAATATAATATTTACTCTATTCTAATATATACTTCATGTAATCACAAGATTTATTTCTATAACTTCTTTGCAAGCACTACTAATATAAAAATCGCAATCATCACAACAGCCGCCACAAGGAGCAATTCTTGAAAGGTCGGTTGTATTCATTTTAAAACTCTCCCATAGCAAAATATAAGTGTCCGTCTTTTTCGCTCACATAAGGCTGACGGTCTTTTATCACCTTCTTGCATTATACCATACTATACCTGACAACAGTGTGTCATATATAAGCATAAGCCTCCCTCTTACTATAGCAAATATCGGAAACGATAGCTACTATTTCCTCTACAAAAAAGGGCTGTTGCATATTATTTTTGGGTACACTGGAGACATATAGTGTACCCAAAAATAATATGCAACAGCCACTTACTATTTAACCTTTATAGTAATTGATTAAGCATCCTTTAAGAATAATCTCTCTTTCATCATCGGTTAAGTCACCAAGACTTAAGGTAAATTCTTTCATATCCTTGTTGACCACATAAGCTGTGATTTCTGCTCTCTTATCTTCTACAGCCCCTCGTATATCCTTAATAAAGATATAGTCTCCATTATCAAAAGGTAATTCTCCCTTATAAATAAATGGTAGCATACCCCAGTTAATCAGATTGGAACGATAACGCTTGGTGGCATATTCTTCTGCTATATTGGCGAATCCACCCAAAACCTTTTGACAGCTAGCAGCCTGCTCTCTAGCTGAACCATCTCCTGGTTTTACAGCGTAGATGGTACTTCCTATCTGAGTAGCCATAGGATCAATTGTGAATTTAGCTGCAATTTTCTCATAAACTTCCTCTAATTCACCATTGGCAGCAATAATATCTTCCCCAGCTAATCTTGCTTTTTCTGCCTTTTGCACTGCCTTAGCACGACCTACATAGGCTGGGTCTTTACGGGAAAGGGTAAACTCTGCCAGGGCTAAAGGATTGGAACGATAGGATGATGTCTCTCCAGATGGGATTAATTCATCAGTAGTTGTAACTGGGTCTTGAATTACAGAAACCACCTTAAGAATTAAGTCCTCTGATAACTCAGACATCTTTGGCCAGTCTACAATACCAGGACCGAATTTAATATCTACTGATGAATCTGCCTTGCCATAACCATTATACACCCTGTTATCATAGATCTTTGAATCAAAATAATATTTAGGATTTTTATAATTAACATCCATATGCTCAGCAGATGTCAGATATCCTTGATTAGCAGCTGTGGCAGCAATAGATCTAGCATCCATTAAGGCTACTGAAGCAATCTGTCCACTGGTAATCTTAGAACCTTCTCTATTAGGGAAATTACGGGTTGTATGACGTATACTAAGTCCCCTATTAGCTGGAACGTCACCTGCACCAAAACAAGGTCCACAGAATGCAGTACGGATAGTTGCTCCTGTTTCCATCAGCTTTGCTATAGAGCCATTCTTAACCAGCTCCATAAAAACAGGCTGGCTGGCTGGATAAATACTCAGGGAGAATTCATCAGCTCCTATGTAACGACCTTCTAGAATATCCGTAGCATCACATATGTTCTCAAAGCCACCACCGGCACATCCCGCAATGGTACCTTGCTCTACATAGAGCCTACCATTTCTTACTTTATCTTTTAGGGTATAGTTAATCTTATCCCCTAGGCTTATTACTGCCTTTTTCTCCACTTCATCTAAGATATCATAAAGATTAGCATTTAATTCATCTATGGTATATACATTACTTGGATGGAAGGGCATAGCAATCATAGGTTTAATTTCAGATAGATCAACATATACCATACCATCATAGTAAGTTATAGCTTCTGGAGAAAGCTCCTTATATGCCTCTGGTCGATAGTGGGTATCATAGTATTCCTTAACCTTAGAATCAGTTACCCAGATGGAAGATAGACAAGTGGTCTCCGTTGTCATAACATCAATACCTATACGGAAATCTACACTGAGATTCTTTATTCCATCACCAACGAATTCCATTACCTTGTTCTTAACATATCCATTGGCAAACACCTTACCGATAATAGCAAGGGCTACGTCCTGGGGACCTACACCCTTTCTAGGAGTTCCAGTTAAATATACTCCCACCACTTCTGGCATATTGATATCATAAGTCCTCTTTAATAATTGCTTTACTAATTCAGGTCCACCTTCACCAACAGCCATGGTACCTAAAGCTCCATATCTAGTATGGCTATCTGAACCCAGTATCATTTTCCCACCTTCAGCTAGCATCTCACGGGCATACTGATGAATTACCGCTTGATGAGGAGGTACATAGATACCACCGTAACGTTTTGCACAGGAAAGGCCAAACATATGATCATCTTCATTAATAGTTCCACCAACAGCACACAAACTATTATGACAATTAGTTAGTACATAGGGAATTGGAAATTCCTCGAGTCCACTGGCCCTTGCTGTTTGAATAATTCCGACAAAGGTAATATCGTGGGAAGTTAACTTATCAAATTTTATCTTAAGTTTACCAGTATCACCGGATACATTATGATCCTGTAAAATTCTATAAGCCATGGTACCTTTTTTAGCATCTTCTTTATTGATGTTATTACCGGTTAAATGCCGGATTTTATCACCAGCTTCATGGTTATCTTCTACAATTTCAGTTCCATTGATAAGATAAACTCCTTGGTCATATAATTTAATCAAAAATGTTCCTCCTATCTTCTGTATATATTTATATCATATCATTTATTGAATAAATATTCATCATGTATTTTCAAGTTTTAAATATCTAGCAATATCTTAATCAACATATCCCTCTGATAAATAAATGTTAAACTCATCATCGCATTTAGTAGTCCTAGATGGTAAAATACCATTGGATGCCTTAACCTTTAATTCAATATTATCATCATCGATTTGATCAAAAACAATCTTGATATCTCCATAAAAATTATCATTAAAATATCCTGCATCGACAAACATCTCATCATAATTCTCAAACTTAAAGCGCACCTCTAGATTAGCTTCTAATCCAGAAAGATTAATTTCTTGAACCACATCATTTATATATTTACCTTCTAATATCTCTTCATAAGTCATATTATCTTCTGTTACTGGCCCATCTGAATAAACAAAATAGGTTTTAACATACTCTAGCTTAAGCTGGGTATTATTGCGAATTGTCAATTTACCCTTATTTCCTTCAGCAATCAGGATAATCACCATTAATAATAAAAAAACTGCTCCCGATATGCCCCATATCATTAATTTGTTTTTGCCAATATTACTTTCTTGGCTTTGGGCTTGTGTCTTATTTTTGATTTTCTTCATTTCAAATCATCCTCCAATGTCTTAACGTTTGTACATGAATATTCTTATAATATATGNNATAGATTAAATAATCAAGTCAATTTTTTCAATCTTCTACTTTTTATAGAGAAACATCATGGCTTATAAGCTTATATCAAGAGAAGGGGTAGGTTAAATAGTTTAAAAATTATGCAAAAAGATGTTGTAAAACAATAGCTTTACAACATCCTTTTATATAAATCAAAATAATATTTTTAAAAATACTATCTTTGTACTCTACCAGAAGCATCTCCAGCAACTAAAGTTTCTACATCTGCTCTAGTAACCAAATTGAAGTCGCCAGGAATTGTTTGCTTTAATGCAGAAGCAGCGACACCAAATTCTAAAGCGTCCTTCATATTTTTATTGTCTAATAAACCGCAAATTACACCAGCAGCGAAAGAGTCACCGCCACCTACACGGTCTACGATACGGATATCATATTTTCTAGAATGGTAGAACTCTTTACCATCATAAATACAAGCAGACCATCCGTTATCAGATGCAGAGTAGCTTTCTCTTAGAGAACTTACTACATATTTGAAGTTAAACTTCTTAACCATCTGTTCGAAGATATCTTTATATCCAGCTAATTCTAATTCACCTGTAGTAACGTCTGTATTACCTGGCTTAAATCCAAGTACTTTCTCAGCGTCCTCTTCATTACCGATACATACATCCACATACTGCATTAGGTTAGTCATAACTTTCTGAGCCTTCTCTGATGACCATAATTTCTTACGGTAGTTAAGGTCAACAGAAACAGTTAAATTATGACGTTTTGCTGCCTTTAATGCTTCCTCTGTTAAGATAGCTGCTTTATCGCTAATAGCAGGAGTAATTCCTGTAAAGTGGAACCAATCAGCTCCCTCAAATATTGCATCAAAATCAAAATCGCTTGGATCAGCTTCAGCGATAGCTGAATTAGCTCTATCATATACAACTGTTGATGCTCTCATGGAAGCACCAGTCTCTAAGAAGTAAATACCTAAACGATCTCCACCTCTTACTACATGATCACAATTTACATTGAATTTTCTTAAAGCTGCAACTGCACTTTCACCGATTGGGTTATTAGGTACTTTAGTAACAAAAGATGCATCATGTCCATAATTTGCTAAAGATACAGCTACATTAGCTTCACCACCACCATAGCATACATCAAAAGAATCAGCTTGTATAATCTTCTGATACCCTGGTGTAGATAAACGGAGCATAATTTCTCCCATAGTAATTACTTTTGCCATTATTATCTCTCCTTTGAAGTTATAAGTAACACAAAATATAATTAAATTTTATTTAAATCAATATATAGTATAAATGGGTTACCATCATTCGTCAAGATTGTTTTAATTTTCATTAAATCAATCTAGACTTTTTTATAAAATTTAAAATTATTTCTATATAATGTAATAA
>JGI24707J26582_10001981_pt1 | contig 15765 bp, 13 predicted proteins | sample BioPla1DNA1_FD_26582 | JGI IMG/M metagenome (IMG submission 26582) | reverse complement strand
TTACAATATGTATTATAATACTACAAAAATATTGAAAAAGATAGCACTAATTATTAACTTATTAGTAATGGCTCAATAAATATTTTTTCTTAAATGATGACAATATTAAATAACTATGGTAAAGTATATGTTAAAATTAAAACACAAAAATATAATATAAATATTAAAAAGAACAGGAGACAAATATGAGAACGATAATTGATTTGATATCGGAAAAAGTAAAGGATGCTTTTATTCAAAAAGGTTATGATGAAAAGTATGGAATGGTGTCCTTGTCTAATAGACCTGATCTTTGTCAGTATCAATGTAATGGGGCTTTAGCTGCAGCAAAACAATATAAGACAGCCCCTATTAAAATAGCTAACGAAGTAGTAGAGCNGTTACAAGCAGATACTATGTTTAAAGAGATAACTGCCATTATGCCAGGTTTTATAAACATTACACTCAGTGAAGAATTTCTTGCGAATCATGTAAATGAGATGATAAGGTCAGAGGAGTTTGGACTAGAAAAGGAAAAGCATCCTAAAACAATAATTATTGACTATGGTGGACCTAATATTGCTAAACCATTGCATGTAGGACATATGCGTTCAGCTGTAATTGGAGAGAGTATAAAAAGATTACTTCGTTACATGGGTAATAAGGTAATTGGAGATGCTCATTTGGGAGACTGGGGGCTACAGATGGGTCTAGTTATAGCTGGGCTTAAGAGGAGAAACCCGGATTTAGTATACTTTGATGAAAACTATACTGGAGAATATCCTAAGGAAGCACCATTTACTATTTCAGAACTGGAGGAGATTTATCCAGAAGCCAGCGAATATTCTAAAGTTAATCCGGAATTTAAAGAAGAAGCCAGAAATATCACCTATTTGTTACAAAATGGTCATAGAGGTTATGTGGCCATATGGAATCATATGCTGGATGTGTCAGTATCTGACCTTAAGAAAGTGTATGAAACTCTAAATGTTTCCTTTGATTTATGGAAGAAAGAAAGCGATGCTCAGCCATATATACCTGATATGGTTCAGTATATGAAAGATAATAATTATGCAAGAATAAGTGATGGGGCCTTAGTGGTTGATGTTAAAGAAGAGACCGATACTAAGGAAATCCCCCCTTGTATGATATTAAAATCCGATGGCGCAACCCTATACAATACCACAGATTTGGCTACAATAGTAGAGAGAATGGAACTGTTTTCACCAGATCGTATTATATATATCACAGATAAGAGACAGGAACTTTATTTTGAGCAGGTATTCCGTTGTGCCAGAAAGACTAAGTTAATTAACGATGATACTAGATTAGATTTTATTGGCTTTGGTACCATGAATGGAAAAGACGGTAAACCCTTTAAGACTAGGGATGGGGGAGTAATGCGTCTTGAGAACCTGATTAAAAATGTTATTGAAGAAGTTTATAATAAGATAATAGAAAATAAAAATATGGCCCCTGAGGAAGCTAGGGACGTAGCCCATAAGGTTGGTATAGCAGCCTTGAAATACGGGGACTTATCTAATCAAGTATCTAAGGATTATGTATTTGATCTTGAGAGATTTACTTCCTTTGAAGGAGATACTGGCCCATATATTTTATATACCATTGTTAGAATTAAATCCATTTTGGCTAAATATCACGAGTTAAACAATTCCTTAGATAGTAAAGAGATCATGCCTGCTACTTCAGAGCATGAAATCAATTTAATGCTTGAAGTAACAAAATTCCATGAAGTAATTTATAATGCATACAATGAGACAGCGCCCCATAGAATATGCCAATATATCTATGATCTATCCAATGCCTTTAATGGTTTTTATCACAATACCAGAATAATAGCCGAAGAAGATAAGAAAAAGCAAGCCTCATGGATTAATTTAATTACCTTGGTTATGGAGATACTTCTTACTTGTATAGATTTATTGGGTATTGAAGCGCCAGAAAGAATGTAATTTAGATTGATATTTATAATTGGGGCTGTTGCAGTTTGCAACAACCCCATATTACTATAGTCTTGGATAGGAAGAAGGGAAGCAATGTACCGCCTTATATCAAAATTAGTTATATATAAAAACCTGGGCAAAGATTCTCTATTGCTTCAATTGGCTGATGTGATTAAGGAATATGATATTATTAAAACCGAAATATTGAATAATGAAATTGCCAAGGAGAATATTGTATCAAAAATATATTCTATAATTAATAAACTACTGGATGTATCAACCCAGTATGGCTTTAATGATAATCTATGGCATAATTACTTAGCTTATATATTGGCCAGTAATGAGAATCCCTTTAGTATCACCTGTGAGAAAGTTGGTGCCAAAGAAGGAACTGTTAATCAATTTGCCAAGGGAGATTTTAGGATTTTCAAAGCCCTATTTGATTATGATTTTAAACCACTAGAAGAAGCCTTGGATATTAACTGCTTCTCCATAATAGGCACTTATAAGGCTATTATCAAAAGTGAGAATAGATATAACAAAAATGTCAGCCATAAGGTAAGAGTGTTAAGTAAGCAGATAGCTAAAGCTAAGGATGAGAATGAGATATTCACTATAGTTACTGATTTCTATAGAGATTATGGTGTTGGAAAGTTTGGACTTAATAAAGCCTTTCGCATCCGTCAGAATGAAGGTAAACCTTGCATCTTGCCTATCACCAACACTTTAGAGGTTAGACTTTCTGATTTAGTGGGATATGAGTTACAAAAGAAGAAATTAATAGATAATACTAAGGCCTTTATAGAAGGTAGGAAGGCCAATAATGTTTTACTTTTTGGTGATAGTGGAACAGGTAAATCAACCTGCGTTAAAGCTATCTTAAATGAATTTTATCATAGAGGATTACGCATTATAGAGATTTATAAGCATCAATTTGAGGACTTATCGGAAGTTATATCTCAGATAAAAAATCGTAATTATAAATTTATAATCTATATGGATGACCTCTCCTTTGAAGAATTTGAGATTGAGTATAAATACTTGAAGGCTGTAATCGAAGGTGGATTAGAGATTAAGCCTGAAAATGTATTAATATACGCCACTTCCAATAGGCGACATCTGATACGAGAAACCTGGAGTGATCGGTCTGATATGGAAAGAACAGATGAACTCCATAGATCAGATACTATGCAGGAGAAATTATCTCTAGTGGCAAGATTTGGAATAACTATAAACTTTTCAGCCCCTAATAAGAAGGAATATAACCAAATCGTTAAAAGCTTAGCAGAAAAGCAGGGATTACAAATACCCGAGGAAGAGCTTTTGGCTGAGGCTAATAAATGGGAGCTTTCCCATGGAGGTATGTCAGGTCGTACAGCCCAGCAATTAATAAACTATCTAGCAGGGCAGCAATCTTAAGAAAGTGATACAAGTAAGTGGTAATATTATAGGGAAAGGAGTGAAGGGTTAAGATACCATATTATATGAAAGAGCTAACTTTAATTAAAGATGGATACATTGTAGATCCTGCTTCTGGCAGGGAAGGAAATTATGACATTCTTATAGAGAATGATAAGATTATTAGGGTGGATAATCCAATATCTCAGCAGGAGATTAGTCAGATGGCTGATGAAGGGCAGATAAATTTAAGGGTTATCAATGCCTCTAATAAGTATGTAATGCCTGGGTTTATAGATCTTCATGTTCACCTAAGGGAGCCAGGATATGAGTATAAGGAGACTATAAAAACTGGCTCCATGGCAGCAGTTGCTGGAGGGTTTACAACTATTTGTCCTATGCCCAATACTAATCCTGTAACTGACACCAAGGAAAAGACAGAGTGGGTAATAGATAAGGCCCGTAAGGAGGCAGCTTGTAATGTACTTCCTATAGGAGCTATTACCATGGGACAAAAGGGTGATGAACTTGCAGATATCTTTGGTATGGCCAGTGCTGGTGCGGTGGGGATTAGTGAAGATGGTAAATCAGTGATGGGAACAGCCCTATATGCTGAAGCTATGAAGAGAGCTAGAGAATGTGGGATACCCGTTTTTGCCCATTGTGAAGATAAGGAACTGGTTGGCCCAGGAGTGATTAATTCAGGAGCCAGTGCAGACAGATTAAAACTTCCGGGAATCAGTAACGCTGTTGAAGATATTATAGTGGCCAGGGATATTATACTTGCTAAAGAAACAGGGGTTAAGCTTCATATTTGCCATTGCTCTACTAAGGATAGTGCAAAATTAATCAAATTTGCTAAAGAAGAGGGCTTGCCTGTAACAGGAGAAATATGTCCCCATCATTTTATATTAACAGATGAGGATATTCCAGGGGATGATAGTGATTATAAAATGAACCCTCCCCTTAGAAGGCAGGAGGATGTTGACGCCTTAAAAGAGGCATTATGTACTGGTATTATTGATGTGATAGCTACGGACCACGCTCCCCATTCTCAGGAGGAGAAGAAAAAGTCATTTATGGAAGCTCCTTTTGGCATCGTGGGATTGGAAACTGCCCTTGCATTGACATATACAGAGCTGGTTAAAGCTGGATACCTGACCCTGGGGCAGATGGTTGAGAAATTAAGTGTGAATCCTGCAAAAATATTAGGTATAGACCGAGGTTGTCTTGATATTGGCAAGATAGCTGATCTAATTATTGTGGACCTGGATGATGAATACTTAATTGACAAAGAAACATTTATATCTAAAGGTAAGAATACACCTTTCCATGGAAGAAAAGTTACTGGTAGAGTGATTGAGACCTTGGTAGGAGGAAAAACGGTTTATCGATATAATAAGTAATCGATATAAACTGTAAACCCATAGATAAAAAACATAAGTGGAGGAAGATGATGATCCAGAAGTTAATCCAGAAAATTGAGCAAAATAGTGCACCTATAGTAGTGGGCTTAGATCCCATGCTTGACTATGTACCCGAACATATCCTTAAGAAAGCATTTGAGGAAAAGGGTGAGAATCTTGAAGGAGCAGCAGAGGCTATCTGGCTCTTTAATAAGGGGATTATAGATGCCATATATGATCTTATTCCAGCAGTAAAACCTCAAATAGCAATGTATGAACAGTTTGGAGTTGAAGGGATTAGGGCATATAAAAAGACTGTAGACTATTGTAAGGAAAAGGACCTAGTGGTTATTGGTGATATAAAGCGGGGAGATATTGGTTCTACCTCAGCAGCTTATGCTACCGGACACCTGGGTAAGGTTGTACTTGGAGGTAAGGAGTATAGGGGCTTTGATGAGGATTTTGCAACAGTCAATCCTTATCTAGGCTCTGATGGAATAAGACCTTTTATTGATGTATGTAAGGAAGAGAACAAAGGCTTATTTATCTTGGTAAAGACATCCAATCCATCCAGCGGTGAATTCCAAGATCAGCAGATAGATGGTAAACCTCTTTACGAACTGGTAGGACAAAAAGTTGCTCAATGGGGTGAACTTCATATGGGTGACAAGTATAGTTATATCGGTGCTGTTGTAGGAGCAACTTATCCAGAGATAGGTAAAGTACTGAGAAAATTAATGCCCAAAACCTACATTCTAGTCCCTGGATACGGTGCCCAAGGGGGTAAAGCAGAGGATTTGCTTCATTACTTCAATGAAGATGGTTTAGGAGCAATTGTTAACTCTTCAAGGGGGATAATTGCAGCTTATAAAGCTAAAAAATATGAAAAATATGGCCAAGAAGCCTATGCTGATGCATCTAGGCAAGCTGTTATCGATATGAGAGATGATATTAACCGTGCCTTAGCAAGCAAATAAGAAGTTAAGAATAATTTAATAACCGGAAGAATTTCCTAAGGGGGATTCTTCCGGTTATTAAATATAGTAGTGTAATTATGATAAAAGAAGTAATTAATATTAGTCCATGGAGTCTATTAACATGTTTCTGGTTCTGGATATTCAAGTCCAAAAGTGTCTACTGTAACCTGATCCATTACTTGAGGTTCTAAAGGCTTATCTGAATAATCTGTCTCTGTTTCTGCGATTTTATTAACAACATCCATTCCTTCAATAACTTTACCAAAAGCAGCATAGGAACCATCTAAGTGAGGGGACTCCTTATGCATGATAAAGAATTGGGAACCAGCAGAATCAGGTCTTTGGGATCTTGCCATTGAGATTACCCCTGGAGTATGTTTCAGTGGGTTATCAAAACCATTGTAGGTAAACTCGCCTTTGATGGAGTAACCAGGACCACCCATACCATTTCCTTCAGGGTCTCCTCCTTGGATCATAAAGCCACGGATAACTCTGTGAAAAATCAAGCCGTCATAAAAACCTCTTTTTATAAGGGAAATAAAGTTGTTAACCGTATTGGGAGCGATCTCAGGATATAATTCAATTTTTATTTGATCGCCACTTTTCATCTTAATTGTAACTAAAGGGTTATTCTGTGCCATTTCTTTGTCCTCTCAAATTAATAGATTTAAAGTAACATTTTTGCCGATTATTATCAACTAGTAATAAAAGGCCCTGTTGGTAAATATAACATAATGGATTTTTAGTGTCAAGAATTCTGTAAAAAGTAATCTATATTTTATGAATTCGATTTATAATTTGAATGGGCAAGATTAAGAATAAGGAGGTCCTTACCCTATTTATTCCACTAAAATAAATAAAATATACCTACACAAGAGTATACTTTGAAAAAGTTAAATGAATAACTTATAAGCTTTTCATTTTTTTTATGTAACAAGAGAGCAATGTTTATTACGCATATAGAAGCGGGATTATTATTAGTTTATAGAATAAAAATTATTAGTATTTTAAATTGACATTATAAATGATATTATTTATATTGATACATATAGAAGCGGATAGCAAATTTGGGTAGAAATGGAGATAAGAATGACAATAACACAAAGAAGAAAGGTAAATATCGAGGAAAATATTCAGATAGGCAATAATGTCTTTAGTATGTGGCTTAAGGTGCCTGATATTATTAATCAGGTGAAGGCTGGTCAATTTATTTCTCTCTTTTGTAATAATGAAAGTCGATTACTTCCAAGACCGATTAGTATATGTGAAATAAATAAAGATAGAGCTATGATACGTTTAGTTTATAGGGTTGTGGGAGCTGGCACAGAGGAGTTTTCACAACTTAATAAAAACGATAGCATTGATATAATGGGCCCACTGGGGAATGGGTTTACCTTAGAAGGAAATAAGGCAATATTAATTGGTGGGGGTATAGGAATACCACCCATGCTAGAACTTGCGAAACAATTAACCTGTGAAAAACATATAGTTCTGGGTTACAGGGATAGTGACACCTTCTTAGCAGAGGAGTTTAAAAACTATGGTGATGTTTATATAGCAACGGAAGATGGAAGTGTTGGTACTAAGGGGAATGTAATAGATGCAGTTAGAAGTAATAATCTTGAGGCTGATATAATATATGCCTGTGGACCAACACCAATGTTAAAAGGTATCAAAGACTATGCCAAGGAACATGGTATAAGGACTCAGATATCCATGGAAGAGAGAATGGCCTGTGGTGTGGGGGCTTGTTTGGGATGTGTATGTAAATCCAAGGAGAAGGATCACCATACCAAGATAAATAATAAAAGGGTATGTAAAGATGGCCCTGTTTTCTACGGGGAAGAGGTGGAACTATGAAGCTTAAGGTGAAAATAGCAGGAATTGAATTTAATAATCCCATAACAACGGCATCAGGAACATTTGGTTCTGGTATGGAATATTCAGAATATGTGGATTTGTCCAAGTTGGGTGCTGTAACCACTAAGGGGGTTTCCAATCATCCATGGCTTGGAAATCCAACACCAAGGGTTGCAGAAACTGCCAGTGGGATGCTTAATGCCATTGGATTACAGAATCCAGGAATGGAAGTTTTTATAGAACGGGATATACCATTTTTAAGACAGTATGATACTAAGATTATTGTCAATGTATGTGGTAGGACCATAGAAGATTATTGTGATGTAGTTGAACGGCTGGCTGATTGCGATGTGGATATGCTGGAAATTAATATATCCTGCCCCAATGTAAAGGAAGGCGGGATAGCCTTTGGACAAAATCCTAAATCTGTAGAGAATATTACCACAGAGCTAAAAAGGAGGGCAAAACAGCCCATTATTATGAAACTGAGTCCCAATGTAACTGATATTACAGAAACTGCAAGAGCTGCAGAAGCTGGAGGGGCTGATGGATTATCTTTGATTAATACATTGACTGGAACGAAGATAGATATCCATAGAAGGACATTTTTATTAGGCAATAGGACTGGTGGCTTGTCAGGTCCTGCCATTAAGCCCATTGCGGTTCGTATGGTTCATCAAGTGGCCAATGCTGTACAATTACCGATAATCGGTATGGGCGGGATTATGAAGGGAGAAGATGCCTTAGAATTCATTATGGCTGGGGCTACAATGGTGGCGGTAGGTACAGCCAATTTTATTAATCCCAGGGCAACACTGGATGTTTTAGAGGGTATAGAGGCATATATGAAACAATATGGAGTAGAAGACATTAATCAACTAATAGGTTGCGTAAAATAGTTTATATTATTAATAAATGTGTTATACTATTTGAAGAAAGGTATGGTTATTATGGAACAATATAAAAAGGAATTTATAGAATTTATGGTAGATTGTGGTGTTCTAAAGTTTGGTGATTTCACTACTAAAAGTGGAAGAAAGACTCCGTTTTTTATTAACACAGGTTTGTATAGAACTGGAGCCCAGCTAAGAAAGTTAGGAAGTTATTATGCTAAAGCAATTAATGAAAAGATTGGACTTGATTTTGATGTGCTTTTTGGACCAGCATATAAAGGTATACCTTTAAGCGTAGCTACTTCCATGGCTATTAGTGAATTATATGAAACTGATATAAAGTATTGTTCCAACCGCAAAGAGATTAAGGATCATGGTGACACTGGTATACTCCTAGGCTCACCTATTGATGATGGAGACCGTCTTGTTATAATCGAGGATGTTACTACTGCTGGCACCTCCATTGAGGAAACTATGCCTATAATAAAAGCTCAGGGAAATGTAGAGGTATTAGGTTTAGTGGTTTCTGTAGATCGTATGGAGAGAGGCAAAGGAACCAAGAGTGCTTTAACTGAAATAAAAGAAAGTTATAATATGATAACCACATCCATAGTTACAATGGAAGAAGTAGTAGAGCATTTATACAACAAGCCCTACAAAGGAAGAATAGTTATAGATGATTCATTGAAAACTGCTATAGATGAATATTACAAACAATATGGTGTAAGCTAATTGCAGTAAAAGGAGGAAGAATAATATGATGGAGAAAGTCTATAAGACCATGAAATCTGTCGGAGTTTGGAACCTTGTTCTTGGAATAGTGTTAATCATATCAGGAATATTGACTGGAGTTTTCATGATCGTAAATGGAGCAACATTACTTAAAAAGAAATCAGATTTATTATTCTAATTAAAGGCAATTAGAGATATCTCCAATGGGTGCATGGGTATTGGATAATACTTATGCACCTTAGTAGTTATAATCTGCCTTTTGATTTTACTGCAATAGAAAGGTATGACATTATGAGAACACAAGATTTTTATTATGATTTGCCAGAAGAGTTAATAGCCCAGGCCCCCCTAGAGGACCGTTCAGGATCCAGGCTGATGGTACTTAACAAGCAAACTGGTGTAATAGAACATAAGATATTTAAGGATATAATTCAATACTTAAATAAAGGGGATTGTCTTGTCTTAAATAATACCAAGGTAATACCTGCCAGACTTATAGGTGAGAAAATTAATAAGTTAGGATACGAAGGTTTAGAGGAAGAAAGGCATGGTGCCAGAATTGAACTACTGTTATTAAAGAGAAGGGAGAACGATATCTGGGAGACTCTTGTTAAACCAGGAAAGAAAGCTAAACCGGGAACTAAGATAAGTTTTGGCAATAATTTAATGGTTGGAGAAATTATAGATGTAATTGAAGAGGGAAACCGTCTAGTTAAATTTACTTATCAAGGGATATTCGAGGAGATTCTGGACCAATTAGGACAGATGCCCCTACCTCCTTATATCACCCATGAGCTAAAAGATAAAAGTAGATATCAGACAGTCTATGCTAAATATGAGGGTTCGGCAGCAGCACCGACTGCGGGACTTCATTTTACTAAGTCACTTCTTGAAGAGATTGAAGCAAAGGGAATAATAATAGCCAATGTAACCCTCCATGTAGGGCTTGGTACTTTTAGGCCCGTCAAGGTAGATAATATATTGGAGCATCATATGCACTCAGAGTTTTATCAGGTAAGTAAGGAAGAGGCAGAGAAAATCAACGAGGCTAAGAAAAATGGCGGTAGAATTATCTGTGTCGGTACTACCAGTTGCAGAACAATTGAATCTGCTTCAGATGAAAATGGAATAATCCATGCTGGAAGCGGGGAAACCTCTATATTTATATATCCTGGATATAAGTTTAAGGCCTTGGATGCCCTGATTACCAATTTCCATTTACCTGAATCAACCCTTTTAATGTTGGTTTCAGCCCTGGCAGGCAAAGACTATATTATGGCGGCTTACAATGAAGCAGTTAAGGAAAAATATCGCTTCTTTAGTTTTGGGGATGGGATGCTGATTCATTAATAGTGCACTTGGCTGTCGCAGTGTTGAAGCCAGTATATAGGTATATGCTCACACACCGGTATAAGAACACAAGCTCGGCCTTTTGATTAGCTTTGTGTAGCTCTTTTTTATTGAAGAGTTAGGCAAGTAGCTGAGAAATATAAGTGAGACATGTTAAAAACCCTTGACATTAGGGGAAATGTAATTTAAGATATGATAAAATGCTAATGAATTAGTATATACAATTAATATAAAGAATGAAATATAAGCTAAAAACAATGAAAGTGAATTAGTAGGAGATATATTCCCACCAGAGAGAATGTGTCAGCGGCTGGAAGCACATTCGGGGTTCATATATAGACCGAAGTTCGGCACTGGAGTTGCCTTTAAGATACTATGGGGATTTACCGTAGTAGAAGGAAGGCCGGATTGTTCCGTTATAAACTGATGAGGAGCTTATTTGATAAGCTTGAATTTGGGTGGTACCACGATGCTTTCGTCCCTAGGGGATGGAGGCTTTTTTTATTGTATAGGAAAATCCTTCGTATTTCCTATACAATAAAAAAGTCTTACAGGCGGGATGCGCACTCGCGCCATATGAAGATTTCTGCCTACGGCAGAAGGCGCTCAGCGCGAAAGTTTCGCAAGCGAAACTCTTTCTATGATTTTTTAATTTGAAAAAGATGGGAACTCTTTTTAATTGTGAATGGAGGTATATTATGTTTGAAAAACTTGAGAATTTAAAGTTGAAATTTGAAGAAGAATTAAATGATGTTAACTCCAATGATGAATTGGAAAAGGTCAGAGTTGAATTCCTTGGTAAAAAAGGTTTAGTTACTGAGGAGTTGAAAAATCTACGTAACTTAAGTGGTGAAGAGAAGAAAAATGCAGGTATGAAGATTAATCAACTTAAGAGCTACATTGAGAAAGCCATTGTTGATTATCAAAAAGTACTTGAAGAGAAAGAATATCAAAGGGAAATAGAAAAATCTGAGCGCTATGATTATTCCATCCCATCTATTAAAGAGATAGGAACCTTACATCCAATTACCATAGTTCAAAAGCAAATAGAAGATAAATTCAAAACCATGGGCTTTATCATAGAAGATGGTTTGGAAATACAGACAGAATATAATAACTTTGAAGCAGTTAACATTCCTGAGAATCATCCAGCAAGGGATATGCAAGATACTTATTATTTGGAAAATGGCCAAATATTAAAAACCCATACCTCTGCTGCACAAAATACAATTATGAAAAAATATGGAGCACCAAAGCCAGGGGAGTCTCTTAAGGTGTTATTCCCAGGTAGATGTTTCCGTAATGAGAATTTAGATGCCAGCCATGAGAATACTTTCTTCCAGTTGGAAGGAATGATGATTGGTGAGGATATTTCCATATCTAATCTTATATATTTTATGAAGGTTCTTTTAACTGAAGTATTTGAAAGGGATGTAAAGGTTCGTCTAAGACCTGGTTTCTTCCCATTTGTTGAGCCAGGATTTGAGCTGGATATTAACTGTGAAATCTGTGGTGGATCTGGTTGTCCAACCTGTAAACATTCAGGATGGTTAGAACTATTACCTTGTGGTATGATCCATCCCAATGTTCTTAGTATGGGTGGTATTGACCCTGATAAATATACTGGTTTCGCCTTTGGTCTTGGACTTACAAGACTTGCTATGATGAAATATAATATCAAGGATATTCGTCTGTTCAACAGTGGTAATATCAAGCAGTTAAAACAGTTTATAAAATAGGGTATCTTATTATTTAGCTGAATAATAGAGCATAAGCCGGACAAAGAATGTCAATAGGAGGTTAAACAATGTTAATATCAATGAAATGGATTTCAGATTATATAGATTTAAGTGGTATAGATTTAAAGGAGTTAATAGATAGATTTACCTTATCTACTGCTGAAGTTGAGGGTATTTATGAAAAGGGTAAGGATATTCGTGATGTAGTTGTTGGTAAGATTATTGAGGTAAAAGATCATCCCAATTCTAAGAAACTGCATCTAGTAAAGGTGGATATAGGTAGTGAAGTGGTAGAGTGTGTATGCGGTGCACCTAATGTATTTGAAGGAGCCCTAGTACCTTTTGCTAAATTAGGTGGGCAAGTAGGAGACTTGACCATACAAGAGGTTAAGATTGCAGGTGAGATCAGCCGTGGTATGTGCTGCTCTGAAAAAGAGCTGGGCATCAGTGAGGATAATTCAGGTCTAATGATTCTGGAAGATATCTACCCCCTAGGTACTGATATTAAGGGTATTTTTGATATTGAAGATACTTTATTTGAGGTGGATAATAAATCCCTAACCAATCGTCCAGACCTATGGGGGCACTATGGTATAGCAAGGGAGATATCAGTACTCACCAAGCGCCCATTAAAGGCTTTAGAGCGATTGGACACCAGTAAATACAGTCATTTAGATCCTCTAGATATTCAGGTAGATAGTAGGGATAGAGTATACCGTTTTAGTGGCATCACAATTGATAATATCACTAAGAAAAAATCACCGGTTAATTTAAGAATACGCTTATATTACTGTGGTATGAGAGCTATTAATCTGCTGGCGGATTTAACTAACTACTTAATGCTTGAACTAGGGCAACCTATGCATGCCTATGATAATAAAATCGTATCAAGGATTAGGGTAAAAACCTTTGATCAGCCTATTAAGTTCCTGACCTTGGATGGGGTGGAGAGAACAATTGATACTGATACCTTGATGATCTGTGATGACAAGGGTCCAGTAGGTGTAGCAGGCATAATGGGTGGTGAATTATCAGAGATTACCGATGAGACCACATCAGTTCTGCTTGAGTCAGCTAACTTCGAAGGTTCCTTAGTTCGTAAATCTGCAACTAAATTAGGTCTAAGGACTGAAGCTAGTTCCAGATATGAAAAAACCTTGGATCCTGAACTAACAGTGCCAGCCATAGAGCGCTTCTTAAAACTATTAATGGATATTGATACTGGGGCAGTGGTAACATCATCTCTTACAGATTGTTATGTCAAAAAATATGAAACCATAACCATTCAATTTGATAAGGCATACGTAGATAAATATACAGGAATAGATATTACTTCAGAATTTATAGAAGAAACCTTAAAGGCTTTAGGATTTGAATTAACAAGATCAGGAGAAACATTTACTGTTGTAGTTCCTACATGGAGAGCTACCAAGGATGTTACGATAAAGGCGGATATTATAGAAGAAATCACTAGAATTTATGGCTATGATAATTTTGAGATTAAATCTACTAAAAATCTTTTGACCCCTGTTCATCATAATGTGGAGAGGGATAATGAGTATAGGATTAAATCTCTGCTGGCAGACAGATATGCCATGAATGAAGTACACAGCTATATATGGTATGAAAGTAAAATCAATAAGGAAATGGGTATAGTAACAGAGCCAAATATCCGAATAATCAACTCTGTAACAGCTGAAAATGATACTATAAGATCAACTATAATTCCAAGTNTACTAGGCTTTGTATATAAAAATGTAGACTCTTATCCAGAGATGGGCTTATTTGAGATAGGTAGGGTTGCCAATGGACTTAAAGAAGATGGCCTTTGTGATGAAAGAAAAAGATTGGGAATTGTAATTGGCAGTAAGAAACTTAGCGAGAAGGATGTATACTTTAAAGTTAAAGAGATTATTGAGACCTTAGTATTTACCATCAAAAGTACTAGGGTATCCTTTAAGATGGATGAAACCTTGCATAAATACAACTATGTACACCCAGTTAATTCAGCCAGCATATATGTAAAGGATAACAAGATTGGATATTTCTCAGTGTTAAATCCTAGAATTAAAAACAATATTGATAAGAAATTACATGTAGCCTATGCTGAAATTGATATGGATGATTTAGAGAAAGTAATAGCTGAGCCAGTACGCTATATGGAAGTATCAAAATATCCAGGAATTACAGTGGATTTAAGCTTACTTGTGGATAAGAACTCATTATACGAGAATGTTGTGGATAGTATTAAGGAATTCTCCTGTGAATATCTGCAAAAGTACAGCTTGGTTGATATTTTTGAGGATGAAAAAGTCCTTCCTGGCAAGAAGAGTGTGACTGTTAGATTTGAATTTGCTTCCATGGAAAGAACCCTGGAGAGCCAGGAAATTAATAAGATGGTGGAGGAATTATTAGCTGTTCTAGGTAAAAAAGGTATTGAATTAAGAAAGTAATATTTACCTTTTTAGCATATTTTATTTCCTTGATGTATATGCATTTCTAAAGGGGGGAGGAAATGCTAGAGCATAAAGGAACAGTAACAATTGAAACTATCCGCTTAGTACTGCGCAAGTTTAGAACTAAGGATGCAGAGCAGATGTTTAAGAATTGGGCCAGTGATCCAGAAGTGTGCAAATACTTATCCTGGGGGCCCCATAGAGATATTAAAGTAACCAGGGCAAGGTTAAACCACATTATAGAACGGTATAATTTTGACAATGCTTATTATTGGGCAATACATTCTAAGAGGGGCAATGAGATAGTAGGTTCCATCAGTGTTGAAATCTCCAATGAAAGAAGAAAAACCTGTGAAATAGGATATTGCTTGTCAAAAGCATACTGGAATCAGGGATTGATGACCGAAGCCTTGAGGGCAGTTTTACATTTTCTGCTTTATGAAGTTGGGTATATAACTGTTCAGGCAAAACATGATGTAATTAATGTTGCTTCGGGAAGAGTGATGGAGAAGGCAGGGATGACCTTTGATAGGATAGAATATCAATGTAGTCGTCGCAGGGATGGAAGCCTATGTGATTGTGCAGTATATATTATTGGTAGGGAAGATCCTAACTGAGGATATTTATCAAATCAGATAAGTAAACAAATCAGATATGCAAAATAGATAAGAGAACATCAGCATTTGTGTTATATATGCCACTGGGTAAGTAGCCATAAATGTGATGTTCTCTTTTAAAGTCATCAGTTTTTCACTACTATAGTAATCGAAGAACTGATGGATTAATTTTACCTGCCTTCTACTATATTTTGCTTCTTCAAAATCTTTTATATGGACTTTCAGTTACTATCATATACCCGTTAAGGTTAATGAATATATGACCATGAGAGAGCCAGGAACAAAAAATAGTATATCAAGTAATAACTATACAAGCTTTGTTAACTCAAATGTATATTTCATTTTTATTATATATATATTATAATGATATAAAGTTAGATAAACTAGAAGCCAA
>JGI24707J26582_10001979_pt1 | contig 15768 bp, 8 predicted proteins | sample BioPla1DNA1_FD_26582 | JGI IMG/M metagenome (IMG submission 26582) | reverse complement strand
CAATTTGCCTCCTAGATGTATTTCTAAGAGTATTTTCGACGACATTTTATTTTGACGCTACGATATCTTTTTCAACGACTTTTATTATGAGGCGATTCGGGCTGTTGACTTTTATTTTGAGAATGATAAAATTATTATAGTTAGCGTATGCTAATTTGCTGATAATTATGAAATTTAACCAAGAGATTACGATTTACTACAATATATAAAATAAATTTTAGGAGCAATAACATGGTTCCACTAACATGTATAAAACCAGGCGAAGAGTGTAAAATTCTTAGAGTTGTAGGTAAAGATAATTTAAGAAGTCATCTCAAGGATATGGGATTTGTTCCAGGTAGTTCAATTCAATTAATTTGTGCTAACTGTGACAATGTGATTTGTAAATTAAAGAATACACGAATTGCTATTGATCAAGATATAGCAAGAAAAATAATGGTTTAATTTTATTTGCACTATAAAACCCTTTTAATTATAGAAGAAAATATCTCAGCTGAATCCTGATCTAGAAAATCGGATTCTGCTTTTTTTTAATATATAGTTAGCATATGCTAATTGACAACTTTTCTCCATTATTAAAAGATACAAAGAATAATAAAGGATGTTAAATGCGCATAGCATTAGTTGGAAACCCAAATAGTGGAAAAACCACTTTATTTAATAGCCTAACAGGTTCAAATCAAAGAGTTGGCAACTGGCCTGGCGTAACGGTTGAAAAGAAAGTTGGAAAACTTAAAATTGATAAAACTGTTGAAATAATTGATCTGCCCGGAATTTACTCTTTATCTCCCTACACATTGGAAGAAGAAGTTGCTAGAAATGATCTCCTAGATCAAAAACCGGATGCCATCATTAATATTATTGACGGAACCAATCTGGAGAGAAATCTATACCTGTCTAGCCAATTACTTGAATTAAATATTCCCCTAATATTAGCAGTAAATATGGGAGATATTATTGAAAAGAGCGGAGATAAGTTTGATCTAAAAAAACTGCAAAAAAACTTACAATTACCTGTTGTACAAATTTCTGCTTTAACGGGCAAAAATGTTGATCTACTTGCAAAAATGGCAAGCCAAACAGCAAAATCAGAAATATCTGAAATTTTAGAACAACAGCCACTAAGATTTTCAAAAGATCTGGAGGAATGTCTAGAAAAAATTTATCTGACCATAAAGCCTTCGCTGGAAAATATAGATTCTAATTTGGAACGTTGGTATCAAATCAAATTATTTGAGCGTGATGAGTTAATGCAAAAAAGACTCAAGTTAGATGATTCAATATTAGAAAAAATAAATAAAATCATTGATGATTTTGAAGAGCAAAAGGATGATGACTCGGAAGGAATCATTGCGACCGAACGTTATAATAAAATCTCAAAAATTGCAGATGGGGTTTATGAGAAAAAAGATCAACAATTATTTTCTATTTCAGATCGAATCGATCAAATTGTAACAAATAGGGTATTTGCGTTACCTATTTTTATGGTAATTATGTTCTTCGTTTATTTTATTTCTGTATCGACCATTGGTTCGATAGGTACTGATTGGGCAAATGATGGTCTTTTTGGCAAAGGTTGGTTTTTATTAGGTCAGGGGCGAACAAATTATGAAGACGAGTTAGAAGAATACGAAAATAATCAAATTTTTATTGAAACTTTTGAAGACGCTGCTGCCAAAGAAAATCTAGATCCAAATGATGCAACAAATTTAACTGTAGATGCACTTCTATATGATGATGATGGCAATTTAGATACTAAAGTAAATGTTGACTATCAATTGTACCAAGGTGCAATAAGAGAAGAGGAACCAGATCCAAATAATTTTGGAATTTGGATTGATGGTTTGCCGATCTTAATAGCTAACGGCTTGCAAAAATTAAATGTTAGCACCTGGCTAAATGATCTAGTTATAGATGGAATTGTTGCAGGTGTTGGGGCAGTACTTGGCTTTGTGCCACAATTATTTGTCCTATTTCTTTGCTTAGCTTTTTTGGAATCAGTTGGNTANATGGCNAGAATAGCTCTGATTATGGATCGATTCTTCCGTCGTTTTGGTTTGTCTGGTAAATCNTTTATCCCTTTAATGATAGGCACTGGTTGCAGTGTACCGGGAATAATGGCATCTCGAACNATAGAAAATGAACGAGATCGTCGTATGACAATTATTACAACATCTTTCATTCCTTGTGGAGCAAAGCTACCAGTAATTGCTTTAATTGCTGGTGCATTTTTTGGCGGAAGTGGTTTAATTACAACTTTATCTTATTTTATTGGTATTTTTGGTGTAATTATCTCAGGAATAATCTTGAAGAAAACTAAACCTTTTGCTGGGGAGATAATGCCTTTTGTTATTGAGTTACCTGCCTATCGTTTACCACGTTTGCGTGATCTATTGAAAAATGCCTTTGAACGTTCCTGGGCATTTGTTAAAGGTGCAGGCTCAGTTATTCTCTTAACTACAATCGCTATTTGGTTTATGTCTTCATTTGGATTCGAAAACGGATTTGGTCAAGTTCAAATGGTTGAAAATTCCATTCTAGCTAGAATTGGTAATTTTGTTGGTGTTCTTTTTATCCCTTTAGGTTTTGGAGATTGGCAAGCAAGCGTTGCTACAATCACAGGCTTAGTTGCTAAGGAAAATATAGTAGGAACCTTTGGTGTTTTATTTGGAACACAAGATGTAGCTGGAAATGTCTGGCAACTTTGGCAAGCAATGCAAGCGCATTTTACACAGATTTCAGCTTTTTCGTTCTTAATCTTTAATCTACTATGTGCTCCATGTTTTGCAACTATAGGTGCCATCAAAAGAGAAATGGCAAATCTCGGCTGGACAACTTTTGCAGTTGCTTATCAAACAATTTTAGCCTACAGCATGTCCTTTATCTTTTATCAATTTGCTTTATTTGCTCAATCACAAAATAACTTGCTTGGTTTTATCATAGCCTTAGCCGTTTTAGCTGTTTTTATCTACCTCTTGTTTAGACCAGATCCTAATCACGACTTAAGTAAGAAGGAGAAATCTTATGTTTGATTTTTTTGTTTTACATCTTGGTGACATCATTGTTGGGCTTGTTTTGTTAGGAATTGTTATTGTTGCTATCAGATCAATTTTAGTTTCAAGAAAACGAGGTGCCTGTGCAAGCTGTAGCTATGCGAAAATGTGTTATGGTTCTAATCAAAAAAATTTCGAGCAAATACTAACTCCTGAACAACTAAAGCAATTAAAAGAAATAGAAAAATTATGCCTTAAGCAAGCTTCCAAAAATGTTAATGACTTCAAGAATGCAAGCGAACAAGACACTTCAGATTTGTCTTCTTAAACTCTATTTCAAAAATTTGATATAATAAGTTGATTTATAGTGTTTATTAAGGAGTTATATTTTGGGTTTTCGCCAAGAATATAAAAAGAAATCTTTTTCCTATTTGCATGGTTTACTACATTATATAGAACCAGAAATTTCTAATGTGAAAAATTCACAAGAACTAATTGTAAATTTGATTGATACCTTTTCCCATTTAGCTTTTGAAAAAATTTTGCTTATATCTTCTGATGAAATTGCAGATAATCAACTATTAGAAAACTTATACAAATTAGGCTTAAAATCCAATATTAATTTTATTTCTTATCCCTTGACAGATAATCAAGCTACAGTTTTTCATGTGGAAAAGGCTTTACATAAATATGTAAGCAATAATTGTGAGGCTATATTAATTATGGGTGATAGTGTTGCCATTGACCTTGGTAAAGCTGTCAAAGCCAGGGTTTTAAATCCTAATAAAAACATTTACCAAATGCGCGGTTTTACCAATATACCTATACGTAAACAAGAGCCTTTGCTGTTTATAGTACCACTCTCTTTAGCAGGAAATGAAAGTAATTTAAGTTGCTATGTTTTAGATCACACTAATTTTAAAAAAATAGGTATATTTGACCGACTAATGAGTGCTGATTATATTTACTATTGTCCTTTGTTATTAGCTAATTTAAGTATGGAACAATTCATTGGGACTATCTGTATTTCTTTAGCAAATGCTCTGGAAGCATTGATTAGCGAAAATTCGACAAAAAATTCTAAAGCAACTGCAGACCTAGCAATTAAATTAATTCTTGATGCTTTTGAGAATTCTGTTTTTAAGGAAATACCAAGGCTACAAGAAGTACACGCTCAAACTGAAAATAATGTTAAAACAAAAATTTCTCAAGAAAAAAAAGAAAAATTTCGTTCAATACTTGAATCATTGCAAGAAGCTGCAAATTTGTCTGGCACTGCAGCTGCTAATTCATTAACTGGTTACACACAAGCTTTGTCTAACGCACTGGAAGTACACTACCAAGTGGTTAATTATAAAATAAGTCCAATGTTATTTTTAGCTGTGCTGAAAATGTATCAAAAACAATTAACCAGTTCTAATCAGGACAATTTACAAAGTATAAGTCATTATTCAGATCTTTTTTCAGAAATTAGCGAAGCATTAGTCAAAATCATTTCAAATTGGCAATTACAAAGACATTTTACCTTTCTACGTACAAATGATTTTGATTCAATTATTGGCTTAACAGAAAAAGAAATGGCAACCTTTTATGCCTCACCTTTTGAATTGGATAAAGACAATTTAGTTGCCATTTTGAAATCGGTTCAATAAATTTTTTCTTTTAAACTTTATTTCTTAAAGAATTTATTACTAAAGCCTTCTAGATGATTTAAAAACTCAAGTATATCTTCTTCTGATGTTGCATAAGAAATACGGAAATAATTATCTAAGTTTAATTTACCTGTAGACTGACCAAAACCAAGCCCTGGTACGGTTACAGCTTTTGTCTCATCTAATAATTTAAGACAGAATTCTTTTGAGCCTAAGCCAAATTCACTTAAATTTGCAAAAACAAAGAAAGCACCACCTGGAACATCACAGGAAAAACCTTTGATTTGATTTAGACCTTCACACAGAATATTTCTTCTGTTTTCATAACTTTCTTTCATTTTTACCGTATCCGGAATACATTCCTCTAAAGCAGTAATACAAGCTTCTTGGGCAGGAACAAAAATACTATTTGCAAGATTTTGATGTAATTTGGTCATGCGATCAATTAATAATTCATTAGCAATTGCATAACCTACACGCCAACCTGTCATCGCAAATGTTTTAGAAAAACTATTAATAAAAATCACATTATCTTTGATTGCTGGATAAGCTGTGAGCGTCGCTGATTTTTGACCATCAAAAACTATTGTCCGATAGACTTCATCAGTTGTTGCAAACAAATCATATTTTTCGATAATAGCTGCAATTTCATCCATTGTTTCTGTCGGAATAACACCACCGGTTGGGTTTGATGGTGAATTGATCATAATTAATTTTGTTTTATCTGTAATTGCGGCTTCAATATCTTCTGGATTTGGTGCAAAACCATTTTCTTCATAGCTAGGTACGCAGACCGGAATTCCACCTGCAACTTTGACCATATTGATATAATTAGGCCAATTTGGTGTTAAAATAAGAACTTCATCACCTGGGTTGATACAAGCAAGAAGACTCAATTGCAAAGCTTCGGTTGCACCAATCGTGACTAAAATTTCTGTATCTGGATTTGGATTTAATGGATCGCTTTCTTCTTCACCATGATATTTGGCAATAGCTTGTCTGAGTGGTAAGATACCACGATTTTGTGAATAAAAAGTTTTGCCTTCATTTAAAGATTGAAACGCTCGCTCTATAATAGGTCTTGGCGTCACAAAGTCAGGTTCACCTACGGTAAAATTGAGAACATCTGTCATGCCTGCAGCTGCAGTATGCATTTCTCTAATAATTGAGCCTTTTAGATTATAAGCTAAATCAGATATGTGTTTCATTTTTGCCTCCGTCAATTTTAAATATGTCCATTTACTCTCGAACAGTTATTTTAATTTTAAAAAATAGATTTTCCCATTATATAATTATTTCCTCAATTTTTCTAAAATTGGGTAAAATTGTTTATGTAATTCGGGATTAGCACAAAAAACTGAGCTCGCCTCAAAAATTGGCATTTCTTTTCCATAAATATCTGTGACTTTAACACCAGCTTCCTGACAAAGCAAGATACCTGCAGCAAAATCCCAAGGTCTTAATTTATACTCAAAGAAAATATCTGCTCTGCCGCTAGCAAGATAAGCCATATCTAAAGCAGCTGAACCTGTGCGCTGTATATCTTCGCCCGCCATAAATGCATCTGTAATAACTTCCATAATTTTTGCATGGTCAACATCTCCCCGATCATGTGGACTAGTACCAAAAATAATAATTGCTTGGTTTAAGTTCTTAATATTTGAAGCTATAAGTCTTTCTTTTTGAATTGATCCGTTTGCCTTTAGTTGACTACTTGCATCTTCAACAAGATAAGAACCTCCATCTTTTTGTGCTTCAAAAAACTCATCCAGGAATGGATTATATACTGCGCCATAAGCCAATTTTTCACCATCATAATAAGCAAGTGAAATACAGGAATGTTTAACGTTACGAATTAAATTTGTCGTTCCATCTATCGGATCAAGAATAAAACAAGGTTTTGTCTGATCGTAATTGTCTTTAGCGCCTTCTTCTCCAAAAAACTGAAAATCGGGAAAGATGCTTAAAATCTTAGTTTCAATCTCGTCCTCAATTGCAAGATCAATTTCTGTTACATAATCACCAAAGCCTTTGCTTTCAATTTTAAGATCAGCTTGTTCTGATTTTTCTGCTCTTGCTACAGCTTGTTTTTCAAAAATTATTTGAGCTGCATCAATCACAATATCTCTAATTTTACTAATTTCATTTTCGCTTAATGTATACAAGTTTCTCTCCTTTTAACTTCTAGTTTATAAATAATAGGCTTTTCCATCACGTAAAAGCCACATACATTTTTCTTTAACTGTATTTGGCAAATCCAAGATTCTTTCAATTGCTAATGCATAATAGTTTAACTGTGTTTCGTAACGTTCTTGTAAAATAGGCAATTTATCTTTTTCTAAAATAAAATCAGATTTGTAATCAACGAGAACTGCCTCTCCATCCTCCATAAACCAAAGATCTATCATTCCCTGGAGTAAAGTCTGATCACCATCAAATTTATCTGTAGTTGTTTCTAATAAATCTTCATTGGGTTTGGATTTAATACCCTCATTTCCTAACGGTGGAATTGACAATGTAAAGGGAGTTTCACGATAAACTAAACCATGTTCTTGCTCCGCGACTACAATACGTTGTGCTAAATCTGAATCTAAGAATTTTTCGATAAATTGATAGGAATATTCTGCTAATTCTTTTTCGTGTGAACGAATTTTCTTTTCGCCAATCAAGCGATCAATTTGTCTATCATAAATTTTAGACCACTCTGCTTTAGGTTTTGTTAAATAGTCTTGCAAGTCTATAAAATGCATTAGAGCATGAATAAATGTACCAAATTCTACCCCAGATTTAGAGATTTGCGTTTCCTCTTGTTCAAGCTGTGGTTTTCTTAAAACAAATCCCATATCTGCCATCCCTTTTGGCAATATATTCTTTTCAAAATTTTCTGTATCTAAGGCTTGAGTTTGTGCTCTTTTGAGTTCTGTTACTGTTATTTTAGCTGGAGACTCTGCAAAAGGATCCTCAATCTCTGCTAACAGATTTGTCAGTCGATTAATCTCCTGTTTGCCTACTTCTTCTGGAAACAAAATAGCTGTTAGATCTTGTTCAGCTTTTTCTTGTTTCGATAAATTTTTAGCAACAATGGTTCTTTCTTGTTCACTTGATACATCTATACTTTTTACTGCTTGTTGTTGCCAGGTTTTTTGCTGATTTTCTAATTTACTTATTGTTTCAGCCGCTGTAATAAAATTAACATTGTAATTTTCAAGTTCAATTTGTAGTTCAGAATCTGGTACGCTATTTAAAACAAAATAATCTAAGATATTTTGAGTGTTGTTTTCTTTTTTATCTTGGTTTGTTAAAAAACTCATAATAATTTCTGCATAGCTGTCTAAGGAATACAAGTCATCTTGATCTATTTTTTGATTTAATTTTGGAATCAAATTTGCCAAGATTTCATTCCTTTTGCCCGAGCTTAAATTCGCTAAAATTGTTAAGTCTTCTTCTGCCCGAGTCATTGCAACATAAAGGAGACGATATTCTTCTGCCCATAGCTTCTTGGTTTTGGTTTTGTTAAATTCTAGCATACTTAAATTTGAATAAATAATTTGTTCATGTGTGTCTGTAGTATAAGTTGCAAAACCAAATTCTGGATCAAATTGAAAAATTGAATCTGATCTATTTCTGAGTAATTTTTGATTACTACCTGCTAAAATAATATGCTTATACTGCAAACCTTTGGAAGCATGAATTGTCATCACCGAAACACTGTTATCGACAACAGGAGCTTCGTCAAAGTCTTGGACTTGTAATTTTCTTTCCTTAATTTTTTGTAGATAATTGGTGAAGTTATGTAAACCGCTCCCTTGATCTTGTTCAAACTGATTAGCCCATTCTTGGAACTTTTCAATATCTGCCAATCTTTGCTTAGCAAACGGTAAGTTTGCTACTTGACTGGGATAATCGGCTATTTGAAAAATTTCATCTAATAGCTCAGATAAGGAAAGCCAATTTGCTTTCTCCCTGAGTTCAGAAATTAGATTCAAAAACTGATTTATTTTGTCATAAAGTTGACCTATTTTAGCTTTTGAATCAGCTTCTAAAATACAACTTGCTTCATCAATAAAGTCAGCTTTTTCCATACTGCCGATAGTCTCAATAATTTGATGAAAAAATTTACTGTTTGGATCAAATAGTCTACAGATCAATAATTCATCTTCATCAAAAGCTAAACCAAAAATATTAGAACGCATTACTGCAACAAGTGGAATATCTTGCTTTGCATTGTCTAATAAATGAATTAACTGGATCAAAAATCTTAGTTCTAAACTATCTAAATAATTTTTTTCAGCTGTAGAGTTCACCGGAATATTAAAAGACGTTAGCACTTGTGAATAAATATTACAAATATTATGAGTTCTAGCTAAAATTGCAAAATCATCATAGTTCTTACCTTGCAAAATATTTTTTCTAATAAGATAAACTGCATTAAGGGCTTCATAAGCTAGCTTGAGATCATTATTTGAATTTATTTCTATTTGTTCTAAATTGATCAGGGAATTAAGACGTTCTTCTGGTGACGCAGTTTCTTCATCTTGCTCTTCCAAAACCTGTTGATTTGTCTTTTGATTATTTTCTGGTATAAAAACAGATTTAAAAGTGATACGTTTTTTGCCAACTTCAGATTCAAAAAGATTTTCATTACCAGGAATTAATTTTTGTGAATCATCATATTCTATTTCTGCGACTTCTTCTTTCATAAAAGAAGTAAAAAGCTGATTAATGCCTTCTAGTATTGTTTCTGAACTTCTAAAGTTTTTATTTAGGAGAATATAGTGACCACCAGACAAAGGTTCTTTTAAGGAAGAATTTGTTTCCGTCACTGACTCTTGCTGACTATTTTTTTCTGCTGCTTGATATTCTGAATATTGATCTAACTTTGTTTTGAAAAGATTGGGATCAGCATGACGAAATCTATAGATACTTTGTTTTAAATCGCCGACCATAAAAACTTTGTCAGATTTGATGCGGCTAACTATCAGCTCCTGAATTGGGTTAGTATCTTGATATTCATCAATATATATTTCTTGGAATTGAGCATGAACAGATTCTGCAATTTCCTTTTGATCTAATAATTGTAAGGTAAAGTGCTCATAATCATTAAAATCTATTAAATTGTAACGCCGTTTAATTTGCTGAAAGCGTTGATCACACAAAATAATAATTTCGATGAAGCGTGCTAGCGGTTTATTCATTATTTGTAAGCTTTTTTCATAGAACTTTAAATTTTGTGAAAAATAAGGTTGACTATCTATCAAATTATTACGCTCGGCAACACTAGAATTAACATTAAAATTTTTGTTCAAAACAGCTATTATTGGTAATACATTGGGTTCATAAGTCTCGTAAAACTCTCGTTTTTCGATAGCCGCCTTTGTATTTGCACTGGTTTTACGAAGCGCAATCGGCTCACCTAGTTTAGCGGCTGCTTGTGAAATAGACTGCCATTTTTTTTCGTTATTCTGATCTGTTTTAAGTATTTGAGCTATTGAACTGATAACATTTTCTTCAGTTTCCAATTTTTCTTGTAAAGTCTTTGCTTCTTTTGATTTTATTTTTCCTTGACTAGCATTTCTATAATAATTTGTATTTTTAACTTGCATTATTGTGAGTAAGGCAGTTTCGATTTTTTCCTCTAACAAAGTCAAAGTTTCTTTGACAAAATCTGATTCAGATAAATTTTCACTATTTCTTTGATATTTTTCAAAAGCAGTAATCAAAGCATTTTCATAGTAGGGTAAACTCTTGGCTTGACTCAGCATTTGACTAATATGTGTACGCATTTGCTGATCAGTATAGCTTTCTGTAAAGGCAAAAGTTAAATTTTCAAAATCGTTAAGCCATGCTTCCTGTGTGACCGGCTCTTGCATAATATTAAACAACGACATTTCTTGACTTAGGCCAGGCAATTCTTGTGAGACTACTTTATCTTTTTCATAATTTTCCTGGTCTTCCAAATCAGCTAGTTTTTGATAAAGATAATTTAAGACATCATCAATCGCTCTCTCTAAATAAATGGTTCTTTGGGTGTCAGAAATATTATTTACTTGAGCATCAAGAATAAGTTCCCCTTGATCATCAACTAAATAGGCATTATATTCTTTGATCATACTTAAACAAAAAGCATGGATCGTTGAAATCTTTGCTAGTGGCAAACGTTTTTTAAGATTTCTTAACTGTTCTAAAAATTTTGGATCAGATGTATTTGCCATTTCTTCTGCTAGCTTTTCTTCAAGCTTTTGACGCATTTGTGTCGCTGCTTTCTTAGTAAAAGTCATAACAAGCAAATTTTCTGGCTCAACCTTTTTATCAATTAAACGTTTATAGATTCTATTAATTAAGACTGCTGTTTTGCCGGAACCTGCTGCTGCAGAAACAAGTAAAGGTTTAGCTTGATCATAGTCGATTGCTTGTTGCTGTTTTGTTGTAAAATTAATCATCAGTTCAAGCTTCCTCCGTCTCGTTTGTATAGTGGCTCTTCTCCTCAAAAGCTTGGACAGCATTACTAATTTGATCTAAGATTTCTTGATCTTTACCAAGAGAATCATAAATTGTTTCTCTTTGGCCTATCAAGCGTTGATCAAAACCACAGATTTCTTTAAATTGACAATATCTACAAGGCAAGTCATCTCTTTTTAAAGCTTTTGGATTTGGTGAAATATTACCTGAAATAATATTTTTTACACTTTGTTGTGCTTTGAGATAAGAAAAATCACCAATTTCCTCCAACTCTCCAGTGTCTCCCTTAATTTCTTTGTGTAATTTTTGTTTGATTAAACGCTCATTGCGAGCTGTCTCGGGTGGATAAATTGTATTCTTGTTATTTGTGTCAACTGGATTTTGAAAAGAAAAATAGCCAATTGAGTCGACATTGTTTTTTGGATGATTATGCTGCCATACTCTTTGGTACAGACCTAATTGTAAATCTAATCCATAGAAAATCTTTTCTAAATCAATTGCTTTTCTACCAGTTTTATAATCAAAAATACGATATTCCTTTAAATCGTTTTGATCAATTCGATCAATAATTCCATTTAGCTCTAAAGAAATTCTATAGCCTAACAAATCATCCTCATTGATTAAGTAGAGTGACTTATAATGCTTATCTTTGGCTAGATTATTTTTTTCATCATTGAAATGTGGAGGAAATTGCCATTCAAAATGAGTAGGCAGAAAATCTGCTTGCAAATTATTATAACTATCAAAAATTAAAGCAGAACGTATTATTCTTTTTAGACGAGTACCATCCTTGACTCTAATGATAGGATCGACATAAGTATTTAAATCAGACGAATCAACTGCAGCCAAATATAATTGATCATAAAAGTTTTTAGATTCTATTTTCTCTAACCAATCTTCAACTACTTTGTCTTTTGATTTTTGATCTTCTGCATTTGCAACTGCTTGTGCAAACTCCTTTAAAGCAATTTCCATCATCGCATGGACCATCATGCCACGATCCCTATAGTCAATATCCCAAATTGGTCTTTCTTGTAAATTTAAAATATTTTGCGAAAAATATTGATATGGACAAGCCTGATAATTTTCTAAACGACTAGCTGATAAAAACGTACGTTTACTTAATAATTTTAAATAATGGGTTTGATTTAAGGATATTATTTCATTTTTCTGGTTATGCCAATGGATTAAAGAGTTGAAAGAATCAGCGATTACCAGCTTTTTTGCAGTTGTCTTGACGTCTTTTTGTAATTTCTGAATTGCTTGGTACCAAAATGTTGCAGATTCTGGTAAATTAAATTTTTGTTCTAGCTCTTTTTCGTTTTTACTTTTAATAATAATTTTTTCTTCATCCGATTTTTTGGAAAAAGTTTGTTGTCCAGCATTTAAAAAACGTCTCGTCCGATTTTCTGTTAACCAACGCTGATCCGGATAAGTTAAATCACCTGGAATCATTTGTAATAACTCTGTGTTTTTGATGAAAATATTTCTTTGTTGGTTTAATTGATTGTCCTGTTTTTCTGACAATTCATTGTCTAATAGTTGATCGACAAAAATATATAAGCTTGCCCATTGTTCTGAATCTGGGTTTGAAGTTGAAAGATATATATGATCTTTTGTTCTAGAAAACAAACCGGCAGAACTAACTAAACCGGAGATTAGTTGATTTTTTTTGTAGTCTGGCAGTGTTTTGTCACTAACAGCTTCAATCCATTCTATTTCTTTTGAGCTAAAAAAACTATTTTCGGCATCAACTGGGGGAAAAGTATCAGCAGACATACCAACAATAAAAAGCACTTTGCAGTCGTAGTAGATTAATTCCTGGGGAGATCCAATTCTGATCCGATCAAGACCAACTGGTATAGTATTTGGAATCTGCAAAACCAAGGATCCTAAAATAATTTCAGTAAATCTAGCTTGACTAATGTTTTCTACATTAAAAAGGGCATGACTTTCTTCTAATAATTGTACAGTCACATCAAAAGCTGCAGCCAAGGATAGAGCAATGTCCTCTTCTTCTAGTTTTCTTAATTCATCGATTTTATTTTGCAAGTGTAAAAAGAATCGATCGTCTGCTAACCAGGCTAACAATATCCCGGCTTTCGCCGATGCCTTTTTATTAGCTCGCATTTTGCTAGTGACTTCAAAAACTGGTCTAAGATGTATTTCAATAAAATCAACAAAAAACTCTTGCTGTTTTTGATCTTTGATTCGTTCAAGATATTTTTGATTTTCCAGTTGATCTGGATATTTAAAACCAAACTCCAAACAAATATTTTCAAATGTATCAATTTCATCAACTGTTGCTGTCGTTAAACCAGAACGCAAAAATGATAATAAATCTTCAAAAAGATAGTTTGCATTACTAATGCGTAAAAATCCCTCAAGGTAGCGATACAGAGGTAGCTGTTTAATCGGCAAACGGTCTGTTAAATAAGCATTAAGACCAAATTCTCGGAAAATAGATTTAATCAAACTTTGATTTGTTGCTTCTTCTGTAATTGCAATTCCAATATCTTTTTGACGATAATTTTCTTCGTTAACTAGGCGTTTAATTTCACCTGCAATAAATGACCACTCTTGTCTTTTATCTTCATTAGTTAGTAAACGGATTTTAGCTGTGCTCTTAAGCTCATAATTCTGATCTGCCCTTAACTGATCAGCTAAAGCAAAATCAAGTTTCCCTGATAAAATAGCTTCTTGTAGTAATCTTTGTTCGATGGGCGTTGATTCTTCTAAAATCTGAACTTGAATGTTTGGAATAATAGAAATGATCTGCTTAAAAGCTTGATAACCGGGCTCAAAAATTTCTTGTCTGATTTTATTTTGGAGATTAGGGTCTGCTAAAACTGTAATCGTCAGTTTTTTACAAAGTTTTGCCAGACTCTTAATAATTTTTAACTCTTGCTGATTAAAGGTTCTAATGTCAGCAAAACCTGTTATCCAGATCTGAGTATTTTGGAGAAATTCTATATCTTGGTTTTCTTCGTCATTTAATAGATCTATGAGCCTATTTAAATTATCATCTTGATCAATGATTTGTAAATCATTTAATTCTTGATGATAAAGTTTAAATAGTTCAGAAAAATCTGAGATTTTATCCTTGGTTAAAGATGGAGGTGCTTTTTCGGCTAAGTCTTGTACAACAGTTTCGGTCAAATCAAATCTCTTAAAGTCACGCAGAACCTTTTCTAATTCATCACTATAACCTGTCTTGCCGGCAAAACGCTGAAATCTTTTAAATTGTTCTGGCCTTTGACAAATAATTTTTTGAATTAATAAGCTCTTGCCTATCTTAGAAATAGAATCCGTTGCTAAACCGCCAGCTCTTGAAAAGATTCGGTAAGCAAAACGTTCAAATGATAAAACTTCGGCTAGCATTAAGCCATTTACATCAAATTTTGATAAATAGCGTCTTTCAACATCTGCTTTCAAAGCATCAGGTACAAGAATAAAGGCTGGCTCGGTTAATTTTACTTGTTGATCCTTTGTATGACTTGCAAGCTCTTGTAAACAGTAATCTTGCAACTCGATTGGATCTGTGCCTGCAACAAGTATATTTTTGGCCATGCATCCTCCATTTTTTATTCGTCAAGGATAATTTCTTCATTTCGAATTGGTTCTTCAAAATCTATTTCACTAGCTGCCCAAGTAGCAACCTCACTCAAGGCAGGATGAACCGTCATAGCATAGTTTAAAGCAACAGGTTTGGTTGGATCAATATATCTCTCTGGATAAGCTTTTCTTTCGTAAAGTGTTTCTTCTGAAGCTATATCTGGTTCTATTATTTCATACGTATATTTGCCAGAATTCATTAAATTAGCATAAATCTGAATTAGCACTGATGCTTGTGGACCTACAATTTGAACATCAACGATACGCTCTGTTTTCCGATCAGCCTTTACTTTTACAAAATGTTTCTGTTCACCAAAAGTATAACCCATTGCAAAAGGCTTGCTGGTGTAACCATAATAATACTTTGCTTCTACTAAATCTAAGTCGGCTTGTTCGATCGCCCTTCTTCCTAATCCAACCGAAGCTATTTGAGGATTTGAAAACACAGCTGAAGGAACTACATCATAACGTGCTCTTCTACGTNGTATGTCCTTCTTATTATCGGAATTTTGAAATCTTTCAAAAAGATTAAATGCTAAAATTTCTGCTTCATAATTTGCGACATGGCGTAATTGGTATTTGCCATTTGCATCCCCCATACTGTAAACACCAGGAGCGGAAGTTTCTAAAAACTCATTGGTTCTAATCCAGCCTCGATCATCTGTTTTTATACCAGCTTTTTCAACTTGCAATGTAGCACTATTTGTCACTAAACCGATCGCCACAAACAATTGCTCTGAGACAATATTGGTTTTTTCACCTGTTGAATCATTTTCTATGATCATCTCTACTTGATTGTTAATTTGCTTAACTTCAATCATATTAGAGTCAAGATAAACGTCAATATTTTTATTTTCATATTCTTCCAGCAATTGCACAACTATATCATCATCAAAATTTGGCAATAATCTAGGATTACGTTGAACAATTGTTACTTTGGTACCTAGGCTAGAGAAAAAATGGGCAAATTCGGCTGCAATGACTCCCCCACCTAAAATAGTTAGGCTTTTGAACGGTTTGTCTGGAAAGCTATCACCGAAAAACTTTTC
>JGI24707J26582_10001971_pt1 | contig 15823 bp, 19 predicted proteins | sample BioPla1DNA1_FD_26582 | JGI IMG/M metagenome (IMG submission 26582) | reverse complement strand
TAACTAAAATTTATAATTCATTACATATTTCAGTACTTCTTGTTCACTAGCCACGCGACGATAGAGTTGAAATAGGATCTGATAACGACGATACATTGCCTTTTTCACAATAAGCTCAATTCTACTATCTTCCATATCAAATATTAACTCATCCATTTCCTTTTTAATTATATAAGATATTTCTTTGACTTCCTTTTCATTAATCAATAGTCCTAACATTGTTAACCCTCATTCCTAATTATAATTAGTCTTAAATGAAGTTAGATCCTTTAGATATTATTTTCCCATTTCGCTAGAAAACAAACACATATAATCAATAATATACACATAATTNTAAATTGGACATGCATAAGATAGAATAATCTTAAATTAAAGGAGTTAAGTATAATGTCTTTCTTTCTTACTGTGAAAATGAGTCAATTAAAGAAAGTATTCATAACATTCGTATTTAGCATTGTGGTTATCTCTCTCATTGTAACTGGATTAAACATTGACTTGGCCGTTTTCTCTTCAGTTGATAATCCAAGTGCGTTAATCAAAGGACGTGAAGACAAAAGTGAAATTAGTTTAACCTTCAACATTACTTGGGGTGATCAAATTTTAGAACCCATCCTCGATCTTCTTGAAAGTGAAGACGTCTCTGCTACGTTCTTTTTACTCGGAGAATGGGCTGAGCACCATCCTCATTTAGTTNATCTTATTGTTGATAAGGGGCATGAGATTGGGATGTTAGGTTATCGATATAAGAGTTATTTAAAGCAAGATATTAGCGATGTTCAAAAAGATCTATATAAGGCTCATGATACTTTCACTAAGTTGGGCTACCCTAATTTAACTTTACTTCGTACTCCAAGTGGACATTTCAATAAAGAAGTACTAAATACTGCGGTCAATCAAGGGTTTCAAGTTATTGATTGGCGAGTCGATACTCAAGATTGGAAGACACCAGGTGTAAATACGATTATCGAAACAGTTTTATCTAATACGAAGAATGGTGATGTCATTTTGATGCATGCTTCTGATTCTGCTACACAAACTAAAGACGCACTTGAAGTTATTCTCCCCAGCCTAAAGCAAAAAGGATTTTCTTTCATTACAATTACAGAACTAATTACACAAGCAGATATTGAAATTAATCCAGTTGAATAAGTTTACACATAATTATCCTTAAATCTTCTCATATTAATACTACTCACACTAATATGAGGGGATGTATAGCTAATGCAAAAAAAAATATTGATCATATTAATTCCTGTCATTTTATTTATAGTCGGTTGTAGTGGAGGTAGTAATCAATCACAAAGCCCAGATTATGAAGCAACAAAGAAAATGGTTACTGATATTGTAAAGTCAGAGGATGGTAAGAAAGCAATAGTAGAAATTCTTGCAGAGGAAACTACTCAACAACTTTACGTTATTCATGATGATACAGTTAACAAGGCGATACAGGAGACATTAACCTCTGAAAAGGGGAAAGAGTTTTGGGCGAAAATGTTTACCGATCATGAATTTGTAAAAGCATTCTCAGAAAGTATGATTACTCAACAAGAAGATGTTTTTAAACGCTTAATGGCCGATTCTAGCTATCAAGAAAAGATGTTAGAGTTATTTGAGAACCCTGAGTTTGCTAAATTGATTCAAACACAATTAAAAAGTCAACAATTCAAAGGGCACCTTGAAGAAAGTATACAACAGACACTTGAGTCCCCATTATTTAAAGCTACTTTAACAGAAATAGTCATTCAGAATGCTAAGAAGATCGTAGGTGAGAATGAAGGGGGGAGTGAATCTGGCGAAAAAAGTGGAGGATCTAACGGTCAATCTGGTAACTAATAAAACCACCCCAAACAATGAAGTTAAAAGTTGGGGTGGTTTATTACATTAATAATGTTTAGTTATAAATTTAGCTACTTCTAAATATGTTTGCCCAATCGAATGCTCTGTTGAATAAATTGAGCTATCTTTTTCTGTTGGTTGTCCTAAAGGAATTTGCGCAATTAAAGGAGCATTTAACTCATGGGCTAGTGTCTCTCCGCCTCCCTGACCGAACAAATACTCCTTTTCTCCAGTCAATTGACTTTCAAAATATGACATATTTTCAATAACACCAATGATTTCGTGATTGGTGTTTATTGCCATTCTACCTGCTCTTGATGCAACAAAAGCAGCTGTTGAATGAGGTGTAGTTACGATAATCTCCTTTGAAGTCGGAATCATTTGATGAACTGATAGTGCCATATCTCCAGTTCCAGGAGGTAAATCTAATAACAGATAATCAAGATCTCCCCATTCAACTTCAACAAAAAAGCTTCGAAGCATTTTACCTAAACGAGGGCCTCTCCAAATGACAGGCTCGTTATCCTCGACGAAAAATCCCATCGACATTACTTGAACCCCGTTTGACTCAACAGGGATAATCTTATTCCCTTTTAATGTTGGGCCGTTTGTTATACCCATCATATTCGGAACACTAAAACCATAAATGTCAGCATCAACAATCCCTACTTTTTTACCTAAACGCGCTAAGGCTACAGCGATATTAACAGTGATGGTTGATTTCCCAACCCCTCCTTTACCACTAGCAACAGCAATAAAGCAAGGTTGGTTTGGACTATTTAATAATGATGGAATCTCACGAGTCTTTTNGTTTAATTTTTCTAGCTCTTTTTCTGTAAAAGCCTCAAATTGTATCTGAACAGATTCAATTCCCAATCGATTAAATTTAGCGGTAATTTCAGTTTCAATTTCTTGTTGTTCGGGTGTATTCAGTTTACCGATCGCTATTCTTAACCGAATTTGGTCAGAATCTTTTGATGCTTGAATCTCTCTAACACCATTCGTCTGAGCTAATGTTAGATTTAGCGTNCGGTCATTTACTGATTTAAGCAAAGCCATTACTTGCTGCTTGTTTAACACAGTCTTGCCACTCCTCTTAAACTTGATTACGGATAAGTATAGCATATTTGTAATAGCTATTATAAACATGAAGTTACTGGTCAGAAAAATATTCTAAAATACCTAAATATATACTAGCAGCCATTTCATCTTGATAGGCTGATTGTTTTAAAAGTTCTCTTTCTTCAGGATTAGATAAAAAACCAATTTCCACTAAAGAAGCTGGCCGATTGGCATGCTTTAAAACATAGACACCATTAATCGCCAACGCCTGACGATTTGTATTTCCTAAGTTAGTTCTTATTTGGCCTTGAATGGCTTCTGCTAATCTCTTTGATTCTGGGTGATTTGGGTGATAGAAGGTTTGAGCTCCTCTCCATTCAGACGATGGAATGGCGTTTAAGTGAATCGTAATAAATATATCAGGATCTTTTTCCTCCATAAATGCTACACGATTTTTAATATCCTCTACTTTTCGTTGAGATATACCTTTTGTTGAGTCATTAGCTAAATCATGATCTGATTCTCTCGTTAAAAATACTTGAGCTCCTGATTGTTGTAAATAAGTGCGTAGCTTTTGACTAACATTTAAAGCAATTTCCTTCTCTAAAGTTTGATCTGCACCAACTGCTCCACCATCCACACCACCATGACCCGGATCTAAAACTATTGTTTTATTTGTTAATGGGAGCGCGAAAGAATCAATTGAGTCTATAACTACCTTAATTGGTCCACTCATATAATAGAGGATTAGTAGAAATACTAGCAAACTGCTGATGCTTATAAAACGTCGTACCATTGGCCAGACCTCCAATCTTAGTTACTTTACTATATGGATAGGCTTGGACAATTAGAACGCAAGCTACAATTTTAATAAAAAAAGCCCATAATGGGCTTAATTTTTTAATATCTGTTGTACCCAAGTTTGGGCACTTTGATAGCAGATAAAGACACTTTCTTTATCTAATTTTAGTTTAACAATTAAACGGTCTAATTCAGACCAATTTACTTCTTCATATGCTACAACAAGCTGATAAATATCAGTTAATACTCCAGGTTGTTTTAGCAATGCCTGCTCTATTGCCACATCTAACGATAATGAATTTAACAACTTCTCCATCGACTGCGACAAAATAGCAGGTAGTTGAGAGAAATAGCCTACTAAAAATGCTTCTTGCTTTAAGTTTGGGGCAATTATCTCAGCGATAGCTTCTGCCATTTTAGCACGATAATAGGAGCTTTTAATTAAGGCACTTGTTCCCTGTGCTTCTGTACGTTGATAGTTTTCACGTAAAGCAAGAATATAAAGCCACTTTTTTATCTCTTCTTGTCCGAGAAGTACGACAGCTTGATGAATCGAATATATACGTGTAACCCGACGATAATAAGGTGAATTAATCAGTTTTAATAATTTATAAGATAAAGATAAATCCATTTGAATCAAGTCGGCAATCTTTTTCAAGTCAAAATCCTTACGGTCAATTTGTCTAATTAGTTTTAAATATGTGTAATAATAGCTTGGTATTTCAACAGACTGCATAACTTTAGGTCTCATGAAAAAGTAACCTTGAAAATAGTGATATCCATCTTTCAGCGCTTCCTTAAATACTTCCTCAGTTTCTATTTTTTCTGCAAGAAGCCGGATATGTGGATATTTCTTTCGGATACTCTCTGCTAATCTTTGTCTAACGAATTTTGATTGACATTGCATAAAATCAACTTTAATAAAGGTTAAATAACGTACTAAATCCGCTTCATCCCATGCTCGATAAGTTCCAAAGGTAACATCATCTAACGCAAGGCGATAGCCGTTTTGAGCGAGTTTTAATCAAGTCTTTAATATCATCAGTTAATTCAACCGTTTCTAAAATTTCAATCACTAGATTGCTTGGATCAAACTGCTGGATAATGCCTTCCTTTAGCAAATTATCTGTGAAGTTAATGAAAACTGGATAGCCATCTGTTAATTGTTTTATCCCAATATTAAGAAAGGCATTTACCACCACATCAATCGTAGCAAAATCTCCGTCCAGCTGATCGATGGGCTCCGCGCCTCGGTAAAGCAATTCATATCCAAATAATTCTTTCTTCCGATTAAGAATAGGCTGCTTTGCAAGCATCACTATAGACATTTTCACACCGCCTATTATTCTGTATTCTCTTTCATCAATCGTTAGTTAATTATTCGTCAACTTTAATTCTTACTCTATGACTATAGCCTAAACTGTCACTAAATTATTATTTACTCTTATTATCAACTATAATTGCGAATAAGTAAACCTAATTATAGTAGAATACTAGCGATATTTGTAAAAAAACACCTTCTTTGTCTTTTTTACAATATTGACAAAGAAGGTGTTTTTGTAGTTAGATTTTTTAATCACCTTAGAGACTACATATTGCTCTTTAATCGCTTTAGTATCCGGTTATAGTCATCTAAATCTATACCAGGCGTAAATTGCTCTGGCAATTCTGGCAAGTCAGGTACTGGTGCACCCTCTGGCATACCATCGATAACCCTTAACGGTTCTCCAGTTTCAGGATTTAAACCTTTCCAAATTTGGTTAATGTCTCGATATTCGGATTCTCCCCATGTATATAATACGTTATATAATCCTTGATCCATAAATTTCTTCGCATGATCAAATTTATTATTATCTAAACTTGGGACAGGCAACATCTTACCTACATCTACACCAGTAGCTACTTTAATTGCTTTTGCATAGGCAATAATATGAGTTCCACCTCTAACAAGTAAATATCCAATCATTTCTCTGGCAGTCGGATGTGTCGTCATTTCATAGACACGCATTTTGTGTGTTCTTGCACCAATTTCTAAGCAATAATTGGCTAATAGATCTTCAACAAGTACACCGGAATTATTGACATACTCCCCATTCCATGGTCTACCCATTCCATCTCCTGGGTAAGCTGTTTGTGGGGTAGTTGTGAAGTGTAATGAATATCGGGCATCTTTTCCATTTTGTAGTGGTGCGGTATCTGGATCACCAGGAACCGTATTTCCAATGGAAAGTAGATTAATCGTATTTGCAACTAATTCCACATGGCCAAATTCCTCTGCTGTAATACTAGCAATTAAATCGTAAAATGGTTTGAACTTTTTCTTGGCACGGAAATTAAAAGATTGGAACATATAATTATTTAACGTAGACATTTCTCCAAATTTGCCACCCATTAATTCCTGAACTGCTGCTGCAGCATTCATATCACCGTGTTCCGGATACGGAAGTTCAATCAAAATCCTATTCACACGCTTCATCATAAGCTTACGCCTCCATCCTTAGTTAACTTTTAATATAATCATTCTGCTGAGTCTGGCGTTATTCTTGTCGCTTCTGGTTTAAACCAAATGATTTGATTAATCCGGATATAGAATGGTGCGCCTCCCATTTGAACAACAATATGATCAGGCATGACTTTTCTTAACATACCGCGGACAGACCCTCGTGGCGTTTGGACACTTATTGGCTGATTGAGCAGACCATTTAAAGCTCCATAAACATACGGATCATTAAGATTCCACTTTTCATTCATTATGCAACACTCCTTTTCTTAAAGCCCATACTACTGTATGCAAGTAAGTTAGGAAAAATGTCCATATATTCAAATTAAAAGCGGACTTATTCAAGACTATTCGCTACGCTTTATGATGTTTTTCTCAGAATGATTTTAAAGGATAGAGCCATCATACAATTATCAAGCAGATATCTTTAGTTGTATTTTTTTGTGTGAGATAATTAAGCCTAAATTAAATGAATAGTCACCATTGAAAGGAGAGATAAAAATGTTAAAAATAGATATTTGGTCTGATTATGTTTGTCCATTTTGTTATATCGGAAAACGAGAGTTGGAGAATGCAATCATTGAGACTGGACTAAAAGATCAAGTTAAAGTGGCTTTTAGAGCTTTCGAGTTAAATCCAGACAGTCCAACAGAACCAATTATCGGTATGCTAGAAGATCTAAGTGAACGCAAAGGACAACCGCTCGCAAATATTAAGCAAATGGTACAAAATATCGTTGATCGTGCTAAAAGAATTGGTCTTGATTATCATTTTGACAATTTAATGGCGCAAAATACTCGGAGCGCACATCGACTCGCTAAATATGCCAAGGAAGTAGGCAAAGCTGCTGAGTATAATGAACGAATTTTCCATGCTGTTTTTACGGAAAGTAAATTTTTGCCGGATGCTAATCAATTGATTGAACTTGCTACTGATATCGGTTTAGACAGAGATAAGGTGAGTGAAATCATTGAAGATAGAGAAGCTTATTCACAAGATGTTGAACAAGATATTGAACTTGCTCGACAATTGCAAATTTCGGGCGTCCCATTCTTTGTCATAAATAACAAGTATGCCTTATCAGGAGCTCAAACAAAAGCTGATTTTGTTAATGCACTTGAAGAAATCGCACGAGAAGAGGGTATAACCTTAAAACCAAAACTAAAAAAGTTAGGCGCAGAAACAAATTCGTGCGGGATTGACGGTTGTGACATTTAAACGAATTAGTACCCTGGATTGATCAATTCATTTTTCCAGGGTATTATTTTTTAGTGGCTTAGATTAAATACTTTCTACTGTAACAGGACGTGATTAAGTTGATAAGAAAAATTACTCAAGAAGAAGCATGGAACATGAGACACAAGGTCATGTGGCCAGATAAACCGTTTGACTATATCAAAGTTAATGGTGACGATACAGCTATCCATTACGGATTATTTAGAGATAATAAATTGATTTCAGTTATTTCTCTCTTTCTCAGTGATAAAGAGGCACAATTCAGGAAGTTCGCCACCTTAGAAGAAGAGCAAGGTAAAGGGTATGGAAGTCAATTGCTAAATTACACTTTAGAGCAAGCACGTTTATTTGGCGCGGAACGTGTTTGGTGTAATGCCCGATCAAATAAGAATACTTTTTATCAAAAATTTGGTCTTAATGAAACAGCGAGTAGATTTACTAAGGGCGGAAAAGATTATGTCATAATGGAGGTTTTCTTTTAAAAGTAAGATTCAAATTTTTAGTCTACATCATGCGCTCCCTGTTCAAATGAGCAGGGAACTATCTAAACTAGACTTTACTTAATAAATATATTAATGAAAACAGACCCTAATCACCCATGTGACAAGAGTCTGCATGTTTTTTCACTTTATTTAATGGCTAGTTTGATTTTACCCCTATTCGCATCTGATCTTCATACTCAACCTCAAATTCCCAAGCGTCAACATTTGAAGCATCAGCATCAATTGCTGATAATAATGATTCTCTCAATGAGCCAATCGATTGATCTAAATCTATATTTACAGCAGAAATTATTCTTTCAACCTCTTTCTGAGCATCTTGTCCATTGAGATTGTCGCGATTATGGTATTCTATTTTAAATTCCTGCTCACGCAAATCGTATTCATAATCCCATTTTTCATTTGATACAAATCTAATCTCTAAATCTAACTCATTAATAGTTGTTGACTCGCTTCCTGAAGGAGCTTGATATTCAAAGCCTAATATTTGGTCATTAGACGTCTCAATATAGACATCTATTTCTTTTAAATCGTCACGACTGATGTTTAAGTAGTCGAGAATTTGACTCATCATGTCATTGATTGAACGTTCATGATCAATTTGAATCGATGTGAGAAGTTCTTCAATCTCACTAAATACTTCTTCTCCACTTTTTTCAGATTCTGCACCATTTTCATGTTCAATTTTTGCTTTTTGGTTAGAACGATTAAACTCATAGCTCCATTCCTCGTTTGATAACAATTCAATTTGAAGCTCGAATAGATTCACTTCTTCTGAATCATATTTAAATGTTGGCTCTATAAGAGCTTCGGCTTTGTCTTCGTCTTGAGGAGGCCCATTTGTTTTATCCTCATTTAATTCAACTTGCACCCCTTCATCAGCATCCATTGTTTGATCTGTTTCATTCTCGCTTGTCCCACATGCTCCTAAAATTAAGACAAAACAGAGTAAAATAGTTAATCTTATTTTCACATTAAATCACCCTTTCGCATTCATAATTTACCCAAATACACCACAATCTAATCACTGGAAATACTATCCGAAACATTAATTCATGTTAGCTCTCTTAGACTATCCTTTTTATAATGAACTACATATTTTCCAAAAAAACTCCCCCAATGATAAACAGATGTATATTACTTAATCTGCTCACCATTGGGGGAGTGTAACGCTTAGATCTAAAATAGAAATTACTTATTTATCAATATCCTCAGTGTCTTCATCATTACCAACATCTGTTGGATCGTTGTCCGGGAGTAAATCTTCTTCCTCCTCAATAGGGTCTTGAGGTATGGTTGGCCCGGAAGCATTATTACTCACACTAATTTCCACTGTATAATCCATAGGTACAAACTCATTAAATTTACTCATTTTAACGATTGTTCCCTTAATTTCAGGTGAATCAACATATTTTACAGTATATTTAATATTTGCACCTTTTGATTGATACTCTTCATAAAATATACTTGGTAGCTCTCCTTCTAAACGTCCTCTTAAATCTTGTAAATAAGGTCTACCTAGAGAATAAGTAACCGTAATCTGCTTATTATCTTTTTCAGTCAATTTAGTATCCGCTTCAATTGACTGAGATATAAGTGTTCCATAAGGTACTTTCCCATGATATACAGACTTAACGGTCACTTCTAGATCAGGATATTTAGTCATTGCCTCATCTGGNGTTAAGCCCCAGAAGCTAGGGACAATTACGGCTTTCCCTGTAGACACGACGACTGTCATTTTGTCTCGTCTAGCAATTTTCTCATCAGCCGCTTCACTTTGACTAATAATAAATCCAGCCTCGAAACTATCAGAGTCTGATTCTTCATAAGTTATTTCAATTTCATTCGTTTCTGCCCACTTCTCTACTTCTTCTCTTAAACTACCGACAAAGTTAGGGACAGTAATATCCTTTTCAAATACCTCTTGACCTCTAGAATAGTAAATCGCTGCTCTGTCTTTACGGCGATATTCTGATGGGTCAATTGAGCTGTCTCGAATCACAAGCTTAATAAATTCTCCAGCTTCAATTTCATCATGATATTCTACGACAATTTGTANATTTTCTGCTTTATGTTCATCGATCCATTGTTCCGCTTCTACTTGACTCATAACTGAAAAATCAGGTAGAGGAATAACATCGTCTGGATCTGGACCTAAACTGCTAACAATGAGTAATGTGTTACCTTTCTTAATTTTATCTCCTGCAGGTACACTTTGAGAAATAATCCTATTTGGATCATATTCTAAGTTATATTCTTGTTCTAGTTCAATTTCTATATCGTTCTCCTTTGCCCAAGCACGCGCTTCAGAAATAGGCTGACCAACAAAGTCCTCAACCTTNACGTGGACAAGAGAGTGATAAATAAAGTACACCAGTATACAAGCTAATAGTGACCCCGCAATCGCTATGATAATCTTGATTCGTTTTTTCCTCCGATAGTCAGGATCAATTTCTAGCTCTTCATCTGCATTGTACCTAGAGCTACTTCTCATTTTAGGCGGTTCTGATTTCAACTCGGCATCTTGATTAGACACACCTTCTTCAATATCTGGTACAGATGATTGATCCACTTGATTATTTAGAGATTCGTCGTTTACCTGATTTTCCGCTTCTTGTTCTTGCTCACCTTTAATGTCGTTGTTACCTTGTTTATTGACGAGATCAGAATACTGGTCTTTATTAAACTTAGATAAAAAATCACTCATACGGAGACAATACACCTTTCCTTAAGTGGTACGCCTGATCTGACTGTATAGCGATCTCATTGGAGTGTGTAACGACAACTACACACTTTCCATGTTCATGTGCTAACTTTTTAAAAATATCAACAATCTCTTGTTCCATCTCTTCATCAAGGTTTCCAGTTGGTTCATCGGCAAGAATGACATCGACATTAGTTGCAAGCGCACGAGCAATTGCAACACGCTGTTGCTCTCCACCTGATAATTTATTAACATAACGATCCGCTTTACTTTTTACAATGCCGATGTAATCAAGTAGATTGTAAGCGACTGTTTTAGAATCAACAGGGAGTTCGTTTTCTGTAATTGACATAGGTACAAGGACATTTTCAACTGCTGTTAAAGTAGGAATTAAATTATAACTTTGAAAAATGATTCCGATATTATTCCGTCGATACTTTTCATATCCAATTTGCTTAATATCTCTTTTGTTAAATAATATACTTCCACTGTGTGGTGTATCGAGTGCACTGAGTAATGAGAGCAATGTCGTTTTTCCTGAACCTGACTGACCTAAAATTGTATAAAACTTCCCCTTCTCGAAGGAAATAGAAGTATCTTTCAAAATATAGCGACGGTGCTCTCCATCTTGATAATAATAATTTATATCTTTCGCCTCTAATATCATCTTTTCACCTCTCTATAAGACAATTAATGTTGACTTACATCAGTATTTTCTTTGGATTTAATCTCACAATATAGACAAGTGGTATAAGTGTTGAGATTAAAATCGTTACCATACCAACCCCGTAGAAAATTAATACATAGTTTGCGTCTAGCGTTACTTCATATGAATCTATAGCATCATCTGTTGTTAAACCTGATTGGAAATAATAATCGTAGTCTTCATACGCTGAATTATCATCTACCTTCAACATCGTATCAGACAATTGGCTAGCTAAGAAGTTACCACTGAATAAAGATAATGTAATCCCTACAAATGCTGTAACCAACACTTCTATAAGAATTTGACCGATTACACGTCCACGTCGCTCTCCTAGAGATAAGTAGATTCCTAGTTCATGTTTTCGATCTCGTAGGAATAGTAACACGACTAAACCAATGATTAGAATTGTTGCAAATACAGCAGCAATTAAAACATAGTTTGAGAGTTTACTCATCGACTCGATCGGTCCAGAAATATTATGGTAATGATCTCCAGAGCTAATAACTGTATAAAGTTGAGGTAATAATGGTATAGCCTCTTCTGAGAATGCCTCAATATCTTCATGAGTGTTTAAGACAAACGTTGGTATATAGTAATCAAAGCTACCGCCTTCTTCCTCATACATTTCTGCAAATTCAGGTTCTACTGTTAGCGTTTGTTCAAATTGAAAGGCATTTTCAGCACTAACGATTTTATTTGGAACGTATAAAGTATTTTGATATTCGATATCCATCCAGTCAATATAACCACCATCGAAATCTTCTTCTATGTTCTCCTTAACAACTTGAGATTCAAAAATCCCAATAACTTCAAGCACTAGATCTCTTGAATTTATTAATTCTTCTTCCTCGTTCTCATAATCGTAATAATAAAATTCATTTTTCAGTGCAAATGTATCGCCTACATGTAAATTGTTCATTTCCGCTAATTTACTAGAAATGATAGTGACAGCTGAGCCATTATTAACTTCATCTTGTGTAAATGTTCGACCATCAACCAATTTCGCCTTTTGTTCTTCAAAATCTACNACNGGTGCGTAGTTGATTCCTCTCAGCCTAAAGTCCATACTTGGCCCAAAATGAACAAAATCTTCATCCATACCTTCGCCTTGATAACTCTTTAAGCTATCTGAACCTAAATAAGTTTCAAGATTATAATCAAAATATTTCACATAGGAGAGCGCGCCTACTTGTTCAATTACATCGACCCCTAACTCTTCGGGTACAAAGTTATCCCGTTCTTCCTTACTTAGCTCTTCATAAGCCTCCCAATCTATCTCGAGCATAGCTTTAGCTCCCAATCGTTCCTTAATATTATTTTCAGCATTCTCTGTGGCTTGCTGGATCGAAATAGCACCTGAGATTAAGTTACCTAATATAAAGATGACTGCTAATAATATTAATGATTTCCCTTTTTTTCTAGTTATCCCTAATAAACCCCGCTTAACAAAATTCATTCTTTCGTTACCTCCTCATCGCTAATACTTTTTCCTAACAGACTTTCTTACATTGTAAATCTAGACAGAAGCACCCCCCAACTAAACGATTTATTTTAAACGTTTTCAATTTTATGAAAATACAGATTAATAAGTTTGTTAAACTAGCTTAGCTAATTTAAATTTATTCCCTTATATATGTAGACGAATATAGATTCATAAGGTTTCACTTTTTTATTATCTTGATCATAAACTATATTGTTTTTATTTTCAATCCTTTCCCAGTAAATGAATATTATTATAATTACGGTTTCTATTAGTGATGTTTATGATTATATGTGAATATAACAAACTGTATTACTTGTTTGTATTTCAAGATACAAAAACAGACTCTTTCCAACATCGTGAAAAGAGCCTTATCAAAGTACATGGGGAAATACGGTAAATGTAAAGTCAACCGCTTCAATCACTTTACTTTAGAGGAGTAGATCTAAAATTTTTATGGACGAGCTGTATAAGCAGCATTCACACAAACTTGACCAACGACCACTTCTCCACCCTCAGAGAAGACGTACAGGTTTTGTAATCTAGGGACAAAGACAGTGTAACTATTATCAGGTTCTGCTGTTGCAATTATATCTGTTCCAGCAGCATCAGTACTGATACTTGCTGTATCCTCACTTGCATTAAAATTCGATAGGGTAACATAGCCAGCTACTGCTCCACTTGTATGTGCGAAAATTTGTAAAGCTGAAGCTGCTTCTACCTCTGTATTAAATGAGTTACAGGTAGATACTTGCACTAACTGTGGTTCAGGAAAACAATTCATCACATTCTCTCCTTTCCTAGCTTCCTACACTACTAGTTAATGCAAGGAACGCAATGTTTGTATAGATAGATTGCCCGTGTAAAGAGTGGATTTTTATATAAACAAATTAACTTTTTCAGATATTACTTATAGTGAATATTCAAGCAATACTTTCCAGATGCTTGTGGTGTTTGAATTGTTAATGAACCTACATTTCTGAGCGTACGGGTAATCGTATTACCACGTGGGATCATTATTGTTTCTTCCGACAGGTCATAATACGTAACTAATACCGTAATCAATGTTGGATCACCCTGTCCATAATAAAAGGAGATCGTCGAAACAATTCCAAATGGTCGGATACTCTCATCTACATGGTATATGTTTAAAGGAACGGGGACAGGTAAATGTGTATCAAAGGTTCCACATATCTCATCGGTGATAATTGCTCGGTCTTTGTCAGGTTTACACCGACAGCATTTCTTACATGGCCTGCTACAAGCTGTTGTATTAGAGCTTTCATTTTCCTGACACGGACAAATATCATTTAACGCCATACGCTCCCCCCTTTTCCATAGTAAGTATAAGTTAGTTTATGCATGAGAAATATTTCCGAATAGACGGTTGATTGATGAATGAAAAGACAATTACTAATTAGTAAAGTTATCAATAATTTAATGAAAAGGATATACAAAAAGGCACCGACAAAATGCCGGCGCTTAANATATTTATCATCTTATTTTATCTTTTTGAGAAATAAATAGACAATCTAAAAGCATACCCAATCAATGGAATATGATTTACATTAACATTTGGGGGTTATTGCATTCCATAGGCTCTAGCGAATGCTCGTCCAACCTCGAACAGTAGACTCACGTCATCTGGTGTGAAATTAGGTTTACCCATCGGTCCAATCATTTGATAACCAATTTTATCCTCATTTACGTGGTAACGTGCTATGAAGTCATTCCCATCATTGTCTGTACCTACCATCGTTGCACTACCGCCATAATCAGAAGATACGTCAACAGAAGTAATTGAACCACCGCCGGGAATTGACTTGCTGTAACTGTATATGTGATAACTAGGTAATAATTGTTGGCTCAATGTTGCTCCACTTGGAAGCCCACTAGGATTATTTAATGGTGGCGCACCCGTGTCTAGTGCTGGTGGATTTTCTTCTTTTTCCTTGGGCTTATTCTCAGACTTAGGTTTTTCTTGTTTTGGAGTTTCTTTTTTTTGCTCTTCTTGCTTAGGTTTTTCTTTCTTTTGTTCTTTTTGTTTAGGTTGTTCCTGTTTAGGCTTTTCTTGTTTTGGCTTAGAATCATTTTCCGACTTGGATGCTACTGAGGTCGGCTTGCTTTCTTCAACCGTCTTGTCAGCTTCTTCTTTCTCTTCCTTCGCCACTATCTTTACAACTACTGAGAAACTTTCAGTTGTTTTGTTACCATTTTTATCTGTTGCATCAGCTGTCACACGGAAGTTATTTCCTTTATCCTTATCTTCTTCAATCTCGAACACTACTTCTAATTCACCATCAACTGGATCTTGTGCATTTATCAATTTCCTCAGTTCTTTTTCTATATCTACTTCTTCACCCTCAAATTCAATGACATCCTTTACACCTTTAAACTGAGGATTTTGAGTATCTTCAACAACAACTGTCACATCAAAAATTTCATTTTCCATTTCTAATATATGTTCAGTGATACCGACCGTCATTGTATCAACCGTTGGATCTAAGTCAATAAAGTTGGCTTCCTTCGTCAAGTCTTCCGTATGTATTGTGAATGTTTTATTCGCTATGTCATCTCCGTATTCAACAATTTGCTCTATTGATACTTTAATAGGTTCTTTAGTGTCTATCTCCTCATTTGACTCAACTTCTTTTCCTTTATTCATAAAAACTCCTATAGCAATTGCAATAATTACGACAACTATTGTAACGATACTTACTAGAAGCTTCTTAGTATGTTGATTTAACTCTCTCTTATTCACCATTCCATCTCCTTCTGCTTGTAATATCTGCTTATGCGATCTTTGGGTTATTAAGCAGGGTGTAATATACTATATCGGCTTATTGCAAAAAGTTTAAAGTTATTTATAGATTCATTAAGTGACACGAGAACAGAAGGGATTGCAAGTATTAACACAAGCAAAAGGCACTTCCCAAATAAATGAGAAGTGCCATAACCATGCGTATGGTTTTATTAACGTTTTGAGAAATATACAGAT
>JGI24707J26582_10001970_pt1 | contig 15827 bp, 16 predicted proteins | sample BioPla1DNA1_FD_26582 | JGI IMG/M metagenome (IMG submission 26582) | reverse complement strand
GGTTATGATTATTATATTATGAAACAAAGCTTTCATGATATAACGCCCATAAAAAGGCGGTTGCCAGCGACGAGCCGTTGGGCATAAGTTTATTATAATCATTAATGATTATTATATCATAAAAACATTTTATTTTAAAGGGTTTAAAAAAATTTTTTAAAAGGGTGGTATCATGATTTTCATAACGGGTGATACGCATGGAGATATAAATAGGTTTAAATCTCCGGTATTGAAGAAATTAAAAAAGAATGATGCACTTATTATTTGTGGTGATTTTGGATTTCTTTGGGACGGCAGCAAAAAAGAAAAGAAAATTTTAAAAAAGCTTATGAGAAAAAAGTATAATATTCTTTTTGTTGAAGGTTCTCATGACAACTATGACTTACTTAATGAGTATGAGGTTGATGAATGGTGCGGAGGAAAGGTTAGACATTTAGGGGGAAAACTTAGACAGCTTTTAAGAGGGCAGGTATATGATATAGCAGGGAAACGCATTTTTACTTTTGGGGGAGCGCAAAGGGAGGTCGATGCCTCTGATAGAATCAGCAATGTAAACTGGTGGGCTGATGAAGTTCCTACCAATGAGCAAATCGATACTGCATACCAAAACTTGGAAAAGGTAAATAATAAGGTAGATTTTATTATAACGCATGAGCCTCCGGCACTAATCAATGAATTTATTGAGATAGATAAAAATGAAGATAGGACTACGCTTAATTCATTTTTAGATGATTTACGCAAAAAAATTGATTATAGCCGCTGGTACTTTGGAAAATTACATATAAACAAGAAAATTCCACCAAAGCATATTGCTATCTTTGATGGAATTGCCATTGCTGATGAAACGAAAATAAAGAATAAAAAATGATAAAATGCAAATTATATTATTAAATAATATAGTAAAAAAATCATACATAAAAGAAAGGATTTAATTATGGCAGAATTTAAATATGAAATAGTGAAAGAGCTTGGTGTTATTTCAGAAAACGCAAAGGGCTGGACAAAGGAGCTTAATCTTATTAGCTGGAATGACCGTGACCCTAAATATGATATTCGTGACTGGGCACCTGACCATGCTAAAATGGGAAAAGGAGCATCTCTAACTGAGGAGGAAATGATTAAGCTTGTAGAACTGTTTAATTCTCGTGATGAGGAAGACAGCTTTGAATAAAGTTTGTGTAAAAAATATTATATTTTATTTGAAACTTTTTTTAAAACTGAATGACTACTCTTGAAACGATAGGTGCTTTTTAGCTGGTCTTTTGATACTCTCAGTCATATAAGCACTTATTTTAACTAAAATAGTAAATTACTTTTTTATTATATTTACATAAGTACATAAGCTCTATATCGCTTTATTATATTTCAAAAGAGCTTAATTTTCAGGAGGTCATGATGGATTACACAACTAACACTGCTATAAACGTCAATGTAAGAAGCATACATATATCCTCAGAGGTTGTCGATATTAAAAATAGCGACAATGCAATTATTAAAGGTGTTAAAATAAATGTGGAAAGCAAGCCTGTTTATGAGTTCTTTAAAAGAGCTTTTGACATTGTGGCATCGCTTTTAGGAATTATCGTTTTATCACCATTGCTTTTAGTTATTGCACTAATTATAAAATTCAGTGATAAAGGGCCGGTTTTCTTTGTTCAAAATAGGACGGGTAAGGATGGAAAAGTCTTTAAAATGTATAAGTTCCGTTCTATGTATGTTGATGCTGAAAAAAGACGTAACGAGCTGCTTGATCAGAATGAGGCTGATGGACCTTTGTTTAAGATTGCTAAGGACCCAAGGGTTACAAAAATTGGTGCGTTTATACGCAAAACAAGTATAGATGAGCTGCCGCAGCTATTTAATTGCTTAATCGGAAATATGAGTGTTGTCGGACCACGCCCTCTTGTTACCTATGAGCAAGATCAGTGTACTGAGTATCAGGCTCAACGCTTGTTAGTGAAGCCGGGAATAACTTGCTATTGGCAGATAAGCGGACGCAGTGATCTAAACTTTGATGATTTGATTGAGCTTGATTTAAAGTATATTAAAGAACGCTCGTTTTTGACCGATATAAAGATTATTTTTAAAACATTTTCGGCTGTTTTAAAGTCCAAAGGTGCATATTAATGATTATAAAAAACCTCATGTTTTTCATGAGGTTTTTTTATTGACCAATATAAAAAATCATGGTATAATTTTATAAGCTAAATATAACTTAAGTAGAGGAGAAAAAAATGAATTATAAAGAAAGCTTTATCAAGTTTGCAGCTGATAGCGGGGTTTTGATTTTTGGTGATTTTACGCTTAAAAGCGGAAGAAAAGCACCTTATTTTTTTAATGCAGGAAACTTTAATACAGGTGCTCAATTAGCAAAGCTAGGTGAATATTATGCTCAATGTATTTTAGAAAACCATTTGCATCCGCAAACGCTTTTTGGTCCCGCTTATAAAGGGATTCCTTTAGCTACTGCAACAGCAACAGCACTAAATAATAAATACAGTTTGGATGTAAATATCAGCTTTAATCGTAAGGAAGCAAAGGATCATGGCGAAGGCGGTACAATTGTAGGAAAGAAGCTTGTGGACGGTGAAAAAATAGTTATTATTGAAGATGTCGTCACAGCAGGCACAGCTATAAGAGAGGTTTTACCTATACTGAAATCTCAGGCAAATGTAGATATAAAGGGAATGGTAATTCTTCTTGATAGAATGGAAAAGGGAAGTGGGGAGCTTTCTGCTGTGCAGGAAATTTATAAAGAGCATGGAATTTGGGTTTTTCCAATTGTAACTGTAAAGGATATTATAAAAGCTATTGAGGATGGAATTATTGAAGGTAAACAATATCTTGATAAGATGAAGGAATACAGAAAAACCTATGGCGTAGAATAATAATTTAAATTTTAATAATAACCCCCAGCCAAAATCATTTTTGGCTGGGGGTTATTAGGTTTATTTATTCATCTAAGTAATAATGCATATCTCCAAGATGATATATTTCAATAAAACATTCATACATACGGGTATCTGAAAATGAAATAAATCCATTAAATTTTGACTTGTTATATCCGTAGGTTTCATCAATAATATCAAATTTTAAGCTACTAGCTTTATGCTTGTTTATAAAATCCAGTAGAGAAATTTTTTCGCCTGAAAAGTTCCCACAGTTTCCACATAGAACGTCTTTATATGAAAGCAAATAAATATAGCTGAAATCCCAATCTACATTTTCAAATATAACATTTCCTTTAACCTCAGAATATGGTTCAACAGCTTTAAAAATTCCAGATTTAAATTGAAAGGTCAGCTTATCTTCCTTAGCCTCAAAATGAATAATAGAGGAGTCGTGCAGGCTATATGGCAAATTTATGTTTTTACGAATAATTTTTTTCATGAATACTCTCCTTTAAGAAGGCTGGGATAAAATGTTAATAGGGTCACTAGATTTTATTCTGATATATGGTTTTATAAGAGCTAGATTAACAATAGCAAAGCCAATTATAACAATGTATACAAAGGTGATATAATTAAGGGTGTAAAATTCACCTTGTAAAATATTTGATAATAGATCTTTGATTAAGGGCAGAGTAGAAAAAGTAATAATGAGCGAAATAATGATAGATGATATAATATAGAATGAAACCTCAAAGCAAACCATACTAAGAATTTTTGCATTAGAATAGCCATACACTTTCATAACACCAATAGTTTTTTTCCTTTTTTCCACATTGCTAATTAGATTTTGAATAATCAGCAGTAAAAGTAGTGCTATAATCAAAAATGCGGCAATTGATATAATATTTTTTATAGTTTCAAGCGAATTAAAATAATCCTTCATATTTTTTAGTCCATAGCTGGCTATAAGTCCCAGCTCCTCGATCCGTAATGCAACAGAATCTAGATTTTTAATATTATCTACATAGACGACAGCACCTTTAACAGCTGGCTGCGTGTCAGGATATATTTTAGAGTACATAGATTTAAATAAATCAGAAGATAAATACAATGGATTTTGCTCCATATCACCTGAAGTTGTGTAAACGCCGATTACCTTTGCCTCTATAACCTCGCTTTTTATTTCATCATTTTCATATATATCAAATACGATTCTAAGAGTTTTTCCTATATAGTCCTTTAAGGCGACTTCCCTATTTAAATTCACTTTTAAATCAGGTAGTATTATGCCTTCTTCACCGTTATATGTAAAATCAGGTAAGGATGAATTACTGTTTAATCCATCTATTTGAACATTATAAATCGGCACTCCTTCACTTTCTTCAAGCAGTGCAGCTATTTGATACCTAGGCTGAACCCCTTCGACATTTTCAAAAGAACGGATAGTATCTAATATGGATACAGGTAAATCATCATTTATTATACGTGGAGATACATCTATATAATTTTGTGACTCTAAAGCATCTAACTGCTTAGATAAAGATGATTTTAGAGAGTTATTAAAATTAAAGGAAAAGGTTACAAGTGAAAACATCAGACCTAAAATAATAGAGAAAATAATAAATTTAACAATGTTATTTTTAATATTATTAAGCGATAATTGAATAATAGACATTTAATCACATCTCCTTTCTCCTAAATTGATTGTATTATCAGCATACTTTATATAATTTTCGTTATGCGTTACTATGATAATGGTTTTTTGTTTTTCCTTTAAGCTGCAGAGAATTTCAATTATTGAATCCCCGTTTTCCGTATCTAAATTTCCAGTAGGTTCATCAGCGATAACTATGCTGGCATCGTTTGCTAATGCCCTTGCAACTGCAATTCGCTGCTGCTCACCACCCGAGAAATTAAAGGGCTTTCTTTGTGCGTATTCAAGCATTCCCACTTGGTCTAATAATTTATTTGCGATAATTATTTTTTCCTGTTTAGAAGCTTTTACCATGTGCATTGAGAGTAGTACGTTTTCAATAGCTGTTAAATCGGGTATTAAATGATACATTTGAAAAACAAAACTAATATTATTAGCACGAAATTCATCTTGGTGTTTTTTCGCAATCTTATAATATGAAATATCATCAAAGTAAACTTCACCTGACTGCGGTCTTAAAAGTCCTCCTAAAATATTAATCAAAGTGGTTTTACCACAACCAGAGGGGCCTAGTATCATGGTTATCTTATTTTTTGGAATATCTAAGCTCATGTTTTCAAATATTCTAATTGTTTTTTTGTCATCTTGATAGCTATGACTAATATTCTGCAATTTAATATTCATAGTAATATTCTCTCTTTCCTAATTTTGAAGGACTAGTATAGTTTGTAACTTAAAGGGTATTCATTTTTTGAATTGTTAATTATTTCGGAGGAAAGTAAACCACACATTGTCGTATAGAGCGATATGGTATTGTCATTTAATGAAATTGAGTATCCCCAGCTGCTTTCAAACGGTTTAATATCATTCTTATCCAATGAGTAGGTTTCATAAAATATATCATCTACTAAGATAATGTAATATGCCTCTACAATAGATTGGACATTTAACCGCTTGCTCTCATAAGTTTCAAACCATGCTTTAGACACTTCTATTCCTAATAAATTATGTATAATCATGATTTGATAAAGCTCTAAGGATGAAATGTTTTCAATATCAATATCGGATATTTTTTGAACAAAATGATTGCTTACAGTGGTGGGAATGTCGATTTTTAGAGATTGAAATATACTCAGGTATTGTAACATTTCTTTTATAGAAAGTGTATTGGCATCTATGCTGTTCAGCCTGTCAAGAATAAGATTATTAGTCGTGTCATTGTGCATACCATCTATGTTTTCAAATATAAAAAATATATTATACAAGTCACTGATACTCAATGAATTGATAAAATCCTTATCACTTAGCTTACTGGAAATATCACTTCCTAAAAATTGCTTGTAAGGAACACTTTCATTTTTAATTTTATATATTGCTGTTGCACTATAAGTTCCTAAATAATCATAGCTATCACTTGGTATATATGTATATGCATTGTTATCCAGCTTGTATTTACTATCAATACTTTTGATAAATGATAATAAATATTTCGTAGTTTCTTTTTTTAAGCCATTCAAATTATTCAATGATTGCAGCGAAAGCTGTGCTATGGTTAAATCGCTGCTATTTTTAATAATTTCATTTAATGTATCGATTTTAATGCTGCTGATTTGAGGAGTATAATTTATTATATTGCAAAGNTCACTAAAATACATAAAATCTATTATGTAGTCTAAGTTTATTTCATTTACATTAAATTCGCTTTCATGGGNTTTAAGCGAGTCTTGTATGGGCTGTGTATCAATTTCCATCTCAAATAAATTACTTAAAGAAGCAATGGCNTAAAATTCTTTTAAAGATGTTGTTGAATTAACAGTTTGCAAAGACTCGTTTAAGGTGCTTTTAAGTTTATTTACAGGCAATTCAATACCGTACGAATCAAGCGAGCGATAAAAATACCATGTATAAAGTAAAGCATCCTCAAAGGTATCCTTTTCGTCGATATAAAACAAACCGTTTGACTTGTTTTGATGCTCAAGGACATATTCTCTTATCAATTCTTTTCGTTCGCTTGTAAGCACAACGCAAGAATCATATAACAAGAATATATCAGCGACGCTGTTGACATCAATATAAATTTCACCATTAATCTGCGGTATCTCAAGCTGCATTTCCTTGTAAATTCTATTCATCATGCTAGTGGAATATAAGTCGCTGTCATTTGAAATGCTATATTCTGTATCTATGAAATAATAGTTTTTCTGCTGACGCTCATTAAGCTCAGAGATGAGATTGTTTTTTGTGTGAAAAGCTATGATAATTATTATAGGTATTATAATAATGAACAGTAGAATAAAGACAAGCCATCGTTTTTTTGTGAATTTTTTCATCGTTAAACTCCAAAAAGAAATAAGAATTTGAAAAAATTCTTATTTCTGATACTAAATTTTATTTTATGAAATTGCCCAGCAGCTACCTTGGTTATGAAAGGGCTGCCCGTCTATTAATAATGACATTTTTGAATAGGCTTTTGTAGTCCTAAGCTTTGTCACCGCTCCACCTAAAAATGAAACGTCTGATATATTATTGTATGTATTAATTCCCCTGTAATAACTATTTGATTCTGCCGTTGTGAAAGTTGCTGTTGACTTTGTTGTGCTTAAGCTTACGCCAGGAGAGGTAGAAACAGATAAAGAAGCATCGACTCCTGTTACAGAAAGCTCCATTGTATTAGTGTGTTTACGTATAGGCTTAGTAGCATTAAAAGCCCAGGAAGAGGAGGTGGCATCAAATTTTTGTTGGTAGCTAAAAAGACTTACACTTGAAGGGACGCTAAACCATATTCGTGCTTCAAGATTTGCTACTGTCGTTTGTACGCCAGGTTTGTAGTATATCTTTGCGTCTGCTTTTCCAGTTCCATTATAAGCTAATGCTTGGATAGAAAATATGCTAGTTACAATCATTACTAATGCAAAAAATATCATTTGCTTCCTTAAACCTCTGACTCGAAAATTGTTTCCTTGTGGATGTGTTGATTGCATAATGTCCTCCTTTTAAATGTGTAATATTTTTAATTTACAGCTGAATGCTGTTATTGTATAACCGTTATAACTATGGAAATTTTCATCATAATCAAACGGTATAAATGTATTATAATTCAATTCCATAGTTTTGTCAAGGATAAATAACCATCATTCTCAATTTTAGTATTTAAAAAATACAATAAAAGTTTAGAAAATGTCCTGAAAATGATACATATATTATATTATACTAAGTATAGTAGGGTGACTATATTTTCTAAAAAGCATATAAATAGGACTTTTATAGAAAATATAGCCAAATTGTATTGTAATATTATGTGCATATTACATGAATTTAATTTAATTTAAAATTTAGTATTTACAAATGAAAGGTCACTTGTTATAATATATTTGGTAAATGATTGTAGAAATAACTTTTTATTAAATTTTTAAAGATATCTTTTATATCAACATTTAATTTAAGTTACTCCTATGATTGTTTATGAAATTTTCCCTGCTAAGCAGGGGTGCTCCATTTTTGTTAAAGTTTTAAGTATTTTTCCCTGCACTTGCAGGGGTACGCAGTAGGCTTTGATTTTACTGTGTTTAAGTCTGTGTTCAAAGATGTTACACAGATTTAACCTATAATCTACCAAACTTAAATAAATTTCGGGGGGTGTGTTTATACTTATAAAAAGCAACATATGGGGCAAAAAAGAGGAAAAGGAGGGGATATATTATTGGCTGCCTTTGGAGCAGCATTTGCTTGATACCGGAAACATTATGATAATGTTATGGAATCACTGGCTTAGTGAAGGGCAAAGGATTTTAATTTTGCAGTCTATTTCAAGCTTTGTGCTTGATGAAGCTGCCGGTCAAAAGCTTGTGTTATTTTTAGGGTATGTTCATGATATAGGTAAAGCCACTCCATGCTTTAGCTTAAGGCGAATGAGCAACAATTCAATCGACTTAGATAAGCATGTTATTGATAAGCTTAGAAAAGCAGGCTTTCAAGAAATAGATAGCTGGAGTGGCGAATTATCTTCAAAATCACATCACGCATTAGCCGGACAAGTATTGGTGACTTCCTTTGGCGTTGGTGAAGATATTGCATCAATTATTGGCGGGCATCATGGCAAAACAGCAAATGACAAGATGGAAATAAAAACTCAGCTTGGAAGCTATGCATTTAATTATTATGATTGTCAAAATCAAGACTCACAAAGGTGGAAGGATTTGCAGCGTGAGTTGTTTGAATGGGCTTTAAAAGAGGCAGGTTATCAAAATGTTGATGAGCTTCCTAAAATTTCTCAGCCTGCTCAGGTTCTTTTACAAGGGCTTTTAATTATGGCAGATTGGATAGCTAGTAATGAAGAATATTTTCCCTTGTTTCCAATAGATAAGGATGAAGAGGAGAATCAAGAGCAGCGGCTAAAAAACGGGTGGGAGAAGTGGAGCAAAACATATATTTGGACTCCTGAATATTTTTTTGATATTGGAAATCAGTATTATAAAAGATTTGGTTTTTACCCTAGAGAAGTGCAGAAAGCTTTTTCTCATGCTATTGATAAAGCTGAAAGCACAGGCATTTTCATATTAGAGGCATCTATGGGCATTGGAAAAACAGAGGCGGCTTTAATTGCAGTTGAGCAAATGGCCGAAAAAAGCAAATGTGCAGGTGCATTTTTTGCTTTGCCAACTCAGGCCACATCCGATGGTATTTTTGAGAGAATAAAAAATTGGGCTGTTAAAGTTGCCCTTGAAACAGGTGATGATAAATCTATTCAGCTTGTTCATGGAAAGGCTCAGTTTAATGACTCGTTTAAAAAAATTAAAAATTCTGAGAATATTGATATTGAAGATGCTCATGGAAGTGTAGTTGTCAACAACTGGTTTACAGGTAGGAAAACAGCTATTTTAGATGATTTCGTTGTGGGTACGATAGACCAGCTTTTATTAGCAGGCTTAAAGCAAAGGCATTTATCACTCAGGCATTTAGGCTTGTCTAAAAAAGTTGTTGTTATTGATGAAGTACACGCTTTTGATGCGTATATGGGGGAGTATTTATTCCGAGTTATTGAGTGGCTGGGTGCGTATCATATACCTGTTATTATTTTATCAGCGACCCTTCCTTCGGCAAGACGTGAAAAATTGATTAGATCTTATCTTAAGGGAAGAGGTATAAAAAAACGTAATACTTATGAAGCTTATTCTGATTGGGACAGCTCACAGTGTTATCCGTTAATTACATATACAGATGGTAATAATATCTGTCAGGTCAGAAATTTAACAATAGAAAATAGAAAGGAGGTAAATGTTAATTTTCTGAAAGATGAGGACATAGCTTCCACAATTAAAAAAGCTCTTTCAAAGGGAGGAGTAGCAGGTATTATCGTCAACACTGTTAAAAGAGCGCAAGCGCTTGCTTTTGAGTTGGAGAGTGCATTTGGAAAGGAAAATATCAGTGTGATTCACTCTAGCTTTCTTGCTCCTGATAGAAGCAAGAAAGAAAAGCAATTGTTAAACGAAATAGGAAAAGATGCAAATAGGCCTAAAACTAAAGTTATTATAGGCACTCAGGTTTTAGAACAATCATTAGATATAGATTTTGACATACTCTTCACTGATATTGCTCCAATGGATTTGCTATTGCAGAGAATAGGAAGGCTTCATAGATTTTCAAAAACCAAGCGGCCACATAATTTAAGTATTCCCAATGTTTATATCATGGGGATACAGGGAGAGGCAAAATTTGAAAAAGGAGCTGTATCAATATATGGCGACTATCTTTTAATTCGCACACAATTATTTCTTCCCCAAAAATTGGTGTTTCCAACTGATATATCTCATCTGGTACAACGTGTTTATTCAGAAGATAATGAAAATGATATTTCTTTGTCAACTTATGAGAAATATCAAAAGGCAAAAGAATTAAACATATTAAAAACACAAAGGAAGGAAATAAATGCAAATGCATACCGGCTAGATAGCCCTTATAAACCTTTTAAAAACAGCCTTATTGGCTGGTTGAGGGATCCGGAAAGTGATACGGAGGAAAGGGGACTGGCTAGGGTGCGAGATGGTACGGCTTCAATAGAAGTTATTTTAGTTAAAAGAAAGGTGGGGGGGCTTTATTTGTTGGACAATATTACAAGGGTTGACGGAGAATTAAATTCATTTGTTTCCAAGAAAATATCACAGCAAACTGTTAGACTTCCGCATATATTTTGCTACAACACTGATGAAGTGATTGCTGAATTGGAGGAATTGAATAAACAAGAATTATCTCATTGGCAAAATGATTCATGGTTAAAAGGCAGTTTGGGAATGATTCTTGAAGAAGATAGTTGTTGTGTTTTGTCCGACTACAAAATTACTTATGATAAACAATATGGTTTAATGTATGAAAAGGAGGGCGAATGAGTAAATTTAATCTGCTTGATGAAAAATGGCTGGCTGTTATTTCAGGTGGACATGGCGAAGCAGAAGAAGTAACCTTGATAGACCTATTTATCAATTCTCATAAATATGTAGGGCTTGCCGGAGAAACGCCAACACAGGACTTTGCTGTTTTTCGGTTTCTGCAGGCAGTATTGTACACGGTGTTTACAAGGTTTGATGCTAAAGGTGAATCATATGAATGGGTCAGCATTAATAAAGACAATTTTCAAGTGGAAAACGCAATTGATGACGACGATATAGACGATTATAGAGAAGCTTTATTTAAAACATGGCAAGATTTATGGTCAAAAGGGAAATTCCCAGATATAATTATTAAATATTTAGAGAAATATCGTCATCGTTTTTATTTATTTGACAGCAAGTATCCCTTTTTTCAATTTCCTGAAATAGGGGAAGATGATTATCCTTATAGTGCAACAGAAAATAGCATCAATAAGCTAAACGGAAGGATTTTAGAGGGAGATCCCAAAAAGCCAAGATTATTTATGAGTCAGCGTCAAGATGAATTAGAGTATTCGGCAGCTGCACGATGGCTGATATATATTAACGGATACGCTCCCTCAAAATCAGGAAATCCGGGTAAAAAGATAAAAAGAGATTCTACCGGTGTAGCTTATTTGGGAAAGCTAGGAGGCATTTATGCAAGTGGGAAAAATTTGTTTGAAACCTTGCTTTTAAATCTAAATTTGAGCAAAAGCACGTGTGTGCAAAAGCCTATTTGGGAGGTAGAGCCACACATTGATAATTTTAAATCAGTACCTAATAATTTAGCACAGCTTTTTACATATCCCAGCAGGCAGTTGCTTTTAAAGTTAAATGATAACAATAAAGTCAACAAATTTATAATTGATTTAGCTGTGAGTAATTTTGAGTATGTTCCTAATTTAAAACTTGAGCCATTCACATTTTGGAGGTATGATAAAAAGCTTGATGCTAAAAAATGGAACGCTAAAGAAGGGATTGTACCAAAGCGTCTTGATCCTGATAAATATTTTTGGCAGGAAATGCAAACTTTTTCTAAAATTCAAGAAAACCAGCAAATTCCCGGTGTGATCGAGTGGCTTAGAACATTGCAGGGTGAAGGAATTGTATCGGGTACATTTTCGCTTAATGCAGTGGCAGAACATTATATTCAAAAAGATGGCGTTGTGGATAGGCAGATTTATGATAGGATTTCAGAGAATATAGGCTTGTTGGATAATCAGGAAAATGGGTGGCTTGCATTTATCGCAGACCAAATTATATTTACAGAACAAGCCATTGAAAAAACAATAGTTCGTTTTGCAAAGGATATTGAGAATATAAGGAAAACACGCAATAACCGATTAGAGCAGGATACCAAGGACCAGATATTTTTTGCCATTGATCAGCGTTTTAAAAAATGGTTAGCTAGTATTTTACCTAAAGATGATATGATTAAACGTAGCCTTGAGTGGAAAAGCGTATTGGAGAAGGAAATTAAAACTCAGGGTGAAAGATTAATTCAGGAATCGGGCAATAGAGAATATCTAGGAAGCTATATAAATAAAAACGGAGATAAGATGGATAACATAATTAAAGCTTATATTCGGTTTAAATTAAATTTAAAAAAAGAAATGGGGGTGAAATAATGAGCAGGGATGTATATGAAGTTTCTGCTAAGATTATTGGAAAGCTTGAGTCAACGCTTGAGCTTTCAGAAACAAAAGCTGCCTTGGCACGACTCAGAAACTCTATCGGCAGAGATATAACAGAGGCAGTTGATATATGGCCGTTGTTATTTCAATCAATGCCACAGGAATATTTATCTGTAACAGGAAAGCCTACACGAGAAGAAAATGCTGTTTTATTCGCTCTGCAGCTATACGCTTTGCATCAACAGGGCAAAAAGCAATCTGTAAATGAATTTACAAAAAACAGCGTTGCAAAGTCACTTAGCAGTGCTAGGTCTAAGGACGGAAAGGCTCTGGACAGAAGGTTTAATGCAATGCTTACGTCCGAGAGCCTTTCAGAGCTGGTGACGCATTTGCGTCATCTTATATGCATATTAAAGCAGCAAAAGGATACGAGGATTAATTATGCTAAATTAGCAGATGATTTATTTTGGTATCAATGTTCCAAGGAAATAGCTAATAAAATGCTTTTACGATGGGGACAAGATTATTATTTTTATACAAAAGAGAAAGAGGTAAAAAATGATGAAAAATAATTTATATTTAGATTTACATATTGTACAAACTGTTCCGCCAAGTAATATGAACAGAGATGATACAGGCACGCCAAAGACTGCCGTATATGGCGGCGTAACACGTGCACGTATTTCTTCTCAAAGCTGGAAAAAGGCTATGAGAGAATATTTTAAGAAAAATATTGATGAAAATACAATGGGTATTAGGACTAAAAAAATAGTTGAAGCACTGGCAAAGGAAATTATGGAAAAAGATTCATCTATTAGCGAAGAAAGTGCGATGAAACTTTCGGAAGAAATTTTTAAAAAAACAAAAATATCTATTGAGAAGCAAGAAGCAAAAGCACTTTTCTTTTTAGGAGGTAAGCAAAAGGAAGCTCTTGCTTACTATGGCATTGCAAATAAGGATAATTTAAAAGCAAATGAAATAAAGAATATTTTAAAAGCAAACCAAAGCATTGATGTAGCTTTGTTTGGGCGTATGGTGGCAGATGAGCCTGAATTAAATGTTGATGCAAGCGCACAAGTTGCTCATGCTATTTCAACACATAAGGTTGTTACAGAATTTGATTTTTTCACTGCTGTTGATGATTTAACTCCTAATGACCAATCAGGGGCGGGAATGCTGGGGACAGTTGAATACAATTCGGCGACATTATACCGTTATGCTAATATCGCAGTACATGAGCTTAATTATCAATTAGGTAACAATAAAGAAATTTGCATTGAAGCATTAAAGCTTTTTGTTGAAGCATTTGTCAAGTCTTTACCATCAGGCAACATAAATTCATATGCAAATCAAACCATTCCAAATGCATTGATTGTGTCGGTTAGATCAGACCGTCCGGTTAATTTAGTAAATGCATTTGAAAGTCCGATTCAGGTTGATGGAGGATATGTAAGTCATTCTATCTCAAGGCTAAAGGATGAATTTAATAAGATTAATCGATTTGTAAACTCGCCAATAGCAGCCTTTACACTGGGTGATATAGAAGATATAGGAGAAGAAAAGGAATCCTTAAGTGAGCTTTTAATGTCCTTGTCAGCAGCTGTAGAAAATATTCTTTAGGTGATGGATTATGAAAACTATTGTTTTAAAATTTTCCGGACCCTTGCAGTCATGGGGAATAGGCTCTCACTTTGAAAACAGAGATACATCAAAATATCCTACTAAAAGTGCTGTTATCGGGTTAATAGCTAGTGCTTTAGGCTATCGCAGAGATGAAACAGCAAAAATACAAGAGTTAAATAATTTATCCTTTGGTGTACGTGTAGATCAAATCGGTACAATACTGAGAGATTTTCATATAGCAAAATCACAAAAGCAATCTTATGTGACAAATAGATATTATTTGCAAGATGCAGTTTTTGCAGTAATGATTTCACATAAGGATTCAAATAAAATTGATGCTATTGTAAAATCACTTGAGCAGCCTGATTTTGCCCCTTATTTAGGGCGACGCAGTGTTCCGGTAAACAGTGACTATATTCAAGATGTTTTAGAAGATGATTTGTTATCTGTAATAAAATCCTATCCTTGGCTGGCAAGCGAATGGTATCAAAAGAAATTTATGAGAGAAGAAAAGGCTGACGAATTTATTGAATTAGATGCTTTAGTGGATGGGGATTTAATAGATGACGGCACACCTTCAATTTATAATCGTGATAAAGTAGAATCATTTGCTTTTTCGTATCGCAATCACCAATTTAGAGCTGTAAAGGCTATAAGAGTGAAAATTCCAGTAGAAGCAATTGAAGAGGCAACAGAGCATGATGCCTTTCAAAGTATAGGGGGCTAATGATGTATTATATTTCGAGAGTAGAAATCGATATAAATAACAGAAGAAAAATAGCTGAGCTTACTCATTTAGGGGCATATCACAATTGGGTTGAACGAAGCTTTCCTCAAGAATTTAGTACTGGAAAAAGAAGTCGTAAGTTATGGCGAATTGATTATTTAGATGGAAAAAGGTTTCTCCTGATTGTTAGTCAGGAAAAACCGGATTTACAAAAGCTGGAGGCATATGGAGTGCCGAATTCAGCACGATGTAAAAGCTACGACACTTTTCTCAATAGTTTAACAAATGGGCAAAGGGTTTCGTTCAGGCTTGCTGCAAATCCAGTGAAAGCTGTAAAACAGAAAAATCAAAGAGGAAGAGTGTTTCCTCATATCACCAGCCAATATCAGCTGCAATATTTAGAAAAAAGAGCTAAAGCTTTAGGTTTTTCTTTAGTTGAGAATGAATATAAAATAGTGCAGAGAGATTTTCCTATTTTAATGAAAGGCGGAGGTAAAAAAATGAAATTGGCAAGAGCAATTTATGAAGGTGAATTGATTATTGAAGATATTGAGATTTTTAAAAAGGCTTTAACAAATGGTATAGGAAAAGAAAAGGCCTATGGTTTTGGTATGATGACGGTAATACCTTGAGGAGAGAGTATGGAAAAGGAGGCAGGGATTAAGAAGCCTGAGTTACAAGCACTTCCAAGAGTAACTGATAGGATAACGTTTTTGTATGTTGAGCATTCAAAAATAAACAAACAAGATGGAGCTATAACAGTAACTGATAATCGAGGAATAATACGTATTCCATCTGCAATAGTGGGAGTACTGCTGCTAGGTCCGGGGACGGATGGTTTTCCCCGCATGCGCGGGGGTGATCCTAAACCTAATGTATTATAATGACGACAGG
>JGI24707J26582_10001969_pt1 | contig 15828 bp, 13 predicted proteins | sample BioPla1DNA1_FD_26582 | JGI IMG/M metagenome (IMG submission 26582) | reverse complement strand
GGGACTAATCCTACTTTTATTATTAACAGGATGTAACAAGAATAATTCTGAAAATCATAAAAATTCCGAGAAAAGTCCTATCACCAAATCCTCATTTCTTTTAAATACTTACGTTACAGTAACCATTTATGATATGCAAGATGAAGGAATATTAGATGAGTGTTTTCAGTTGATTGAAATGTATGAAACCATATTTAGTAGGACGGATCCGAATAGTGAGCTTTATAAGTTAAATACTAAGATAAATCAGAATGAAAAGTATCAAATATCGAAAGAACTGTCCCTCTTATTAGAAAAAGGATTGTACTATAGTAAACTTTCGGAAGGTAATTTTGATATTACCATAGAGCCAGTTTCATCTTTGTGGGACTTTTCATCCAATCCTCCGAGGCTTCCAGAGAAAGACGAAATCCAAAGNGCCATTAGCAGGGTAGATTATAAGAGTGTCATATTAGAGGATCAGGAAGTGACTTTTTTAAAANATGGAATGGGCTTTGATTTGGGTGCCATAGCCAAAGGCTATATTGCAGATCAGGTCAAGGAATTCTTAATTGATAAAGGGGTTGGCAGTGCTATTATAAATCTTGGGGGTAATGTCTTATGTTTAGGAAGCAAACCAGGTGGACAAGCCTTCAAGGTTGGAATACAAAAACCCTATGCGGATCGTAATGAAACCATAGCCATAATGGAATTATCTGATATGTCCGTGGTTTCCTCCGGGGTTTATGAACGTTTCTTTGTAAAAGATGGGGTATCCTATCATCATATTTTAAATCCTGCCACCGGCTATCCCCTAGATTATGGTCTCATCTCAGTCACAATTATTTCCGAAAAGTCCGTAGATGGAGATGGTCTAAGTACTACTTGCTTTGCCCTGGGATTAGAAAAAGGTTTGGACTTAATCAATCAACTNCCCAATACCTATGGGGTATTTATTACCAGTGANTATGAAATCCACTANTCCCAAGGNTTTACGGATGCTATTCCCCTGCTGAAATAAGGGATGAGATCGTCATAAAAAGGCTCTATGTCCAATTTGAACTACTCCTTCATATTTGGTCAAACATTATGAGTGCGGTTCAGACTTGACATAGAGCCTCCTTAATAAAAAGAAGGAAAATCCTTATTCATTTTTGAAATTCTATTAATATCGTTAAAACTATTATTTATAATTTCTCCAGCATATCTGCTAAAGGATCCAGCCAATTTCCATCATATAACTCTATCATACCTTTATCACAAGCTGCTGCTAACTTAGGATCTATGGGTAGTTTTGCATACATGGGAATCTTATAATTATCTGCAACTTCTTCTATATGACTTTCTCCAAAAATCGAATGTTCATGATCACAATCGGGACATTTAAAGAAGGACATGTTTTCAACAACTCCAAGNATNGGAATATTCATCTTCTGCGCCATATGAACTGCTTTACCTACAATCATGGAAACTAATTCTTGAGGTGAGGTAACGATGATAATACCGTCNACTGGTAGAGATTGAAAAACAGTTAAAGGTACATCCCCAGTTCCCGGAGGCATATCTACAAACATAAAATCAACATCCTGCCAGATTACATCGGACCAGAACTGTTTTACTGTACCAGCAATAATAGGGCCTCTCCATACAACAGGATCGGTTTCATTATTTAGTAAAAGATTGATGGACATGATATCAATTCCGGTATTGCTTTTGACGGGAAAAAGACCGATCTCAGTTCCTTTTGCTCTTTCCTTTATTCCAAATGCTTTTGGTATGGAAGGACCTGTGATATCTGCATCCAATATGGCTGAGCTATAGCCTCTTCGATTCATATTAACTGCCATTAAAGAGGTTACAAGGGATTTTCCCACACCACCTTTTCCGCTGACAATACCAATTACCTTACGGACACTACTCATCTCATGGGGAGACACCAAAAACTCGTTCTTGTTTTCTCCTTTTCTATCATTACAGTTGGCACTGCAACTATTACAATTATGGTTACATTCTGTACTCATTCTTTTTCACACTCCTATGTAATAAATGTATATTAAATACTCCATACGGCTCCGATTATACTCCATTATTCTCATAAGTCAATCTTTTTATGTGGATTATCTTCTATTTTTTGCTATTTGAAAAACAGTTTCAGTATCCTTTCAACTTATTTAACAACCGAGAAGGTTTGCGAATATGATGATATATAACATAGTGAAAGGAGCTGATTTTATGTTGTTTTTACCGATTAATAGTCTGTCAATTGGAACGATACTTCCAGCGGTTATCATAGTTTTACTGATCATTGTCGGGCTTGCCGCTTTCGTGATTTTCTCCTATGTATATCGCTCTAGAATAAAGAAAGCTCTAAAAAAGATGAAGGAGAAAAAGAACAGAGAAATAATCAATCCGGTAACAAGTATTATTGGGTCTACACCGGAACGGGTTGCTGAACTAAACAAAGAGTTGGAACCTTTTGGTTTTGCTTATGACCCTTATCAGGATATCTTCTATTCTCTCATGAATCCTTGGCAACGTTCCTTTGGATATTGCAGATTATATGATGAAGCTACTGCTCCCTTGAGCATGATTATAGATTGTGAACCGATTCGCTTTGAGTATAATCAGAAAAAATGGTTAATAGAATTTTGGAAAGGTCAATATGGGATGACCACGGGAGGAGAAGTAGGTATTTATTATACGAACGGATCCGAATTGAATATCCCTGGCTTTTTTAATGGAACTTTCTATCATTGTGTTAAAGATGAGGATAGAATTAATATGTCATTTATCCTAAGAAAAAATGGGAATCTACTGTTAACGCGAAGCGGTTATCATTGGTGGTTGACTGGTTTTAAACTAGGCGAATTATCAAAACCCTCAGAACTTACTATGGAAATCGTTTTGGATCTTTATGATCGACAGATGGTGAATGCCTTCGTAGAAGCTTTAAAAAAGGCAGGTTATGGTGAGGATGAATATTTGGTTCGGGGTCGCAGGGTTTATGTTAACTTTACAAAACCCCACACTCCTCAGCCACTATCTAGAACCACTTTCACTGAATTTATTGCAATGCGAAATAATGAATCCCTAATCAATGCTTATAATTATCTGACTGAGGAATATACCGATACCCTTGATAAGTTGGTAATTGTTCGCAACGAAGCCCCTAATTTGTATAACTATATCCTAAATATTGGTAAACCAAAAGCTGTATATGATGCCTACAACAAAATCAAAGGTTTCTTAAGTGATCTTTCTACGAAAGAAAAGAGGTGAGGTTTCAATGTCGGCTTCAAAGCGGTTAACGAGANTATTAAACTCTTCTAAGGTTCTTAGCTTTGATGATACCTCACGTATAGTAATCATGAGTGACTGCCATCGGGGAGACGGCAGTTGGGGTGATAATTTTTCCAACAACCAAAATCTCTTTTTTGCTGCCCTCTCCTACTATTACGAAAATGGTTATAACTACATCGAAGTNGGAGATGGCGATGAATTGTGGGAAAACAGAAAAATCGATAATATCATTCAGGCACATAGTGATGTATTCTGGCTTATGTCCTTATTTTATGTAGATAACAGACTATATATGCTGTATGGAAATCATGATATTATTAAAAGAGATCCAAAATTTGCAAAAACCTCATGTGAATCTTTTTTCTGTGATAGCACCAATTCATCTGTCCCCTTATTTCCAGGGATTGAAATGATGGAGGGTTTAATCTTAAATTATAAGAATTCAAATCACAGGATATTTATTACCCATGGTCATCAAGCTGATATATTAAATTCAACTTTATGGAGACTAGCGAGATTTTTAGTTCGATATTTATGGAGGCCTTTGGAACTGATGGGGGTAAAAGATCCTACTAGTGCTGCTAAAAACAATGAAAGAAAAAATACAGTAGAAAAACGACTAATTGATTGGGTGAATAAAGAAAATCAGATGTTGATTGCTGGTCATACCCATCGACCTGTATTTCCTCAAGTAGGGGAACCACTTTATTTTAATAGTGGTAGCTGCGTTCACCCTAGATGTATTACTGCTCTAGAAATAAGAAATGGAGCAATCCAATTAGTAAAGTGGGCGATTATGACAAAGCCGGATCGAACCTTATATGTCGGCCGAGAAATATTAGAAGGCCCTGTTACTTTAGAAGATTATTTTAAACACTCGAGATAGATCACACAGGATGAATACCACCTTTTCATATATTAGCAAGTTTTTGTATATTTTCTGCATAAAAATCAAGTAAATTATTTATAATAATTCTGGATGTAAATGACATCATATGATATCAATCAATGATGTAGAAAGGAGTAATATATGAAAGCATCAGTAGACCAGGATGGTTGCATCAGCTGTGGATTATGTATTGATGTGTGTCCTGAGGTGTTTCGTTATAATGAAAATGATGTTTCTCAAGCCATTGAAGGGGATATCCCTGAAGATTGTCTTGAGCGAGCTGAAGAAGCAAGGGATGGATGTCCTGTTAGTGTAATTGATCTTTTTGAATAACCATTGGCTAACAGTATCCGAAATAAATAATAATATCATACATGGATAAGGGGCTGTCGCACGAAATGTGCGGCGCCCTTTTTACATAGTGATGTTTATCACATATTAAATTTACAAAAATAGCATGTGACTTTCAATCAAACAGAGACACGTTCTCACTCGGTTGCTGAACATAGCGGTACATAAGGTTGTGACAGAGGAGGACATCTGGCACAACCTAAGTACCGATGGCGGCAAACGGTCTCTTTGTCCCATGGAAAGTTCACAAACTTACTAATAGTTCCCAAATACTTCGTAAAGAATGCTCCAATTAGCTGCTTCTATTTAGCCACTTCTATGGGGGTACAAAATACTTTCCTACAATTGGTTATAGTTATAGCAAAAAAAACATAAAATATTACAAGTTTTAAATACAAGGATGTTGTCTTAAAATGCTTAATAAAATAAGGGCCAAACATATTATTTTATTTGAACTCATGCTTTTATTCCTTTTCTCCTCTATTATGGTGAAAAATCAAATTGATAATGAAGCTGCTAGCTATTCCGCTATGTATGATTCCGAAAAAGGATTTATCAAATGGGTGAGTTTTGACGTTAGCCACAAAGCAATGGATCATGCTTATAAATATGACCTAGAATCCCAATCCGAAGAAGTTGTTCTAAATTGGATTGAGTTATTGGCATACCTAGGGGCGAAATATGGAGGGGATTTTTCTAGATATAAAGAAAAACATANGATTGAACTTGTAAACAAACTACAATCAAAAGAAGAAACCATGGAAAGTTTAACGGCTGACATGAAATATTATGATTATTATTTGGAAGCATATACTGCTGTTCTAGGGGGCATGGTAGGAAAATATAAGATTGAAGTAGCGGATGAAAATAGTCCCGGAGGAAAACGATGGGAAGAAAAGTATGGACTAAAGGCATTTCTTCCCATTGCTAAGTACTTTCCTTATAATCATTATGATGATTTTGGGGTGTCTAGAAGTTATGGATTTAAAAGAAAACATCTGGGTCATGATATGATGGGGCAAACTGGTACACCAATTATTGCTGTGGAGTCTGGTTATGTGGAAGCCCTGGGTTGGAATCAATATGGTGGATGGAGAATTGGAATTCGAAGTTTTGATAAAAAGCGTTACTACTATTATGCCCACCTGCGTAAAAACTTCCCCTTTAATAAATCCTTAGAAGTGGGCAGTATTGTCCAAGCTGGTGATGTCATAGGCTATATGGGACATACCGGTTATAGCACCAAAGAAAATTCCAATAATATAAAAACCCCCCATCTTCATTTTGGCATACAACTCATCTTTGATGAATCCCAAAAGGAAAGTGTAAATGAAATTTGGATTGATTGTTATGATATAGTCCAATTTCTATATAAGAACAGATGCGAGACAGTCAAAGATCCAGAAACAAAAGAATACCACCGGGTATATCAAATGATTGATCCTGTTGCAGAACATTATATTAACCGACAGAAATACAAATACGACGATGATGAATTCAAAATCCATATTTACGAATAAGCAAACTTTAGATTCGTATTTATAAAGGAATTACGAAATTCCAATAAAAAAGGACGCGAAGAAACCACACCGATTTCTTGCGTCCGATTTTTTTTTTAAATTATAATCCTCTAGTAAGGATGGATAAGGTCAATTTGCACAACTCCCTTCACTTTACTTAATCATTCATCTCAAACAACTAAAATTGTTTCTGTAGGGTCTTCCGTTTTAGTAGGGTTATAAAGGATAGNAAAAAAGGTATGATATATTGAAATATTACATTAACATTAACCATAGCATGGCGATAGAAGGATGTAAATTCAAACTGAGTACTGCTAATATAGGATGTAAGATAATACACGAAAACAGTTAAGGGTACATATAAAAAACTTGATTCCTTTAGATTAAAAAGCCATTGAAAGCATCTTATCAGGATAATGGACATTGCACATACCGCTATAAAATCAGAGAGCATACAGATTAAGGTAACTAGCACTTCAAAGCGTTCAAATATATTAAAGAAGGAGATGCTTTTTACTGTGATATAAAATGGATATGGCAAATCCGCCGTAAGATCGGCACCTGTAATTCCAAAGGTAAATATGGTAATAACAAAGCATAAAACAATAAATCCTACACAGGCATACAAAAGCTTACGAATTTGTGCTTTTGTTATTTGAAATCCCAATCGGTCAGAAAAGAATAAGGCTATCACTAGATATCCACCTACGGATATCACATTAATGGAGGCCTGGATGGTTTCTGGTAATTGTATGGTTGATACAGGCAAAAGATAATCTAGTCGTAACTGACCTAGGGAGGATACGAACAAGATTCCAATTAATATTAAGATGGGCATTAATGAAAATTCTGAAAATCGGAACACGGTAATATATCCCCTATGCAAAGTATAAAAAACCAAAAAAATTAGTACAATCATGAAAAAACTATTTTTGGTACGAGGCATTAAGGTGAATTGCAAGTTCAGATAATATGCATTGATTTTTAAAGGAATAGAAATTAAAATCCACAGTAAATATCCCAATATAATCAGCTTAGACAAAAACTTACCAATCAAATGGTTCATGATTTCATATATATTTAAACCCGGAAATGATTTTATAAGCGCTATGATTACACCTGTTAGAGGGATCATTGCCAAGATTGGCCATATCGTACTTAGGTAACCACTTCTGCCCGCCTCCCTGGCTAAGGCAGTAGGAACTTGCCTAAGTATTGGTGATAACGATATAAACAGATACAAGAAGGCAATCTGTCTTAAAGAAACTTCTTTATTCATATTCCCATTGACCTCATTTCATATATTTTTCCATCAGCATAGCAATGCTTGGTAAATAAGGATTCATGATATATATGATCCCTAAGCTCATCCCTATAATAGATAACAATAGATATAAAAATAGGTTCCTTTTTTCCCTTAACAATTGATTTTTTTGTTTGATAAAAGTATAAATAATTGTAGCTCCGAAAATATATATCATCCATCTTACCTCTCATTTCCCATGATAAAGGATTTTGAAACCTTCGAATGAACATCAAATTCATATTGAACATCATAAAGATATTCTGGCCAATTTTCTTCAAAGTCCTTCCATTTTTTATGATGTTGATTTTCTACCAATCTGGCCAATTGCAAAATATCGAGGCCAGTTGCCAATGAATAATTCACTGGTTTTTCTAAGAGTTTTGTAATGTACTTATTCTGTTCTTCCGACAGTAAAATAAGACCTTCTTTTGAAAAAATATCTGCATTTGTATTTACTTCTTTAATTAAAGTTTCAAAATCCAATTTAATTGTGACTTTGATTTGCTTATTCTCTAAGTGGGATTTTAATTTTGCTTTCGAGTATGAAAGAGAAAGTCCAACACCATTGTCCAAATAAATGGGAAAACTACGAACAATATCTTTGATGAAATTAATTCCCCATGAGGTTTCACGATCCAAATAATCCTTAAGTTTTAAACGATCAAAAACCGTATATCCCTCAATTAAAAAACCACTTTCTTCAGACAACAAATATGGAATCAAAATACTAGATTGGCTTCGTTTCATATCATTTAATATACTTACCAAGGTATTATCATTTCTTGTAAGAAACTCTTGCTGCTTTTGACTGATCGCTTCTAAATCCTCTTGGATGGTTTTCTTATCTTCTATTCCGTTTTTAATAAAATCCAAAGCATCGGAATTTCGAGTCACATAGATTAATAATTCCATTTTTACAGTTTCATCTCGAGAGAGAAAGTCTAGGCAAAGATTAAGGCCATTTTTCGCCGCTTCTTCCCCGATCAGGAGATATCCGACATGAGCAATGGATAGATTTTTTTTATGTTTATGCTTTAAATCTTCATAGGCCTCATAAGGGGTTTTTCCTGTCCCTTGGACTACTTCTTCACTACTGCTATCGCCACCCGCCTCAGAATCCGTACCTCCACCAGATTTATATAAGCCCGATAAGGTATATCCTTCTGAGGAATAATCAATTCCTAATACTTGTATTAAACTGATTTCATCCAATTCTCTTCGATTCATATCATGGCTGCAACCCCATAAAACCAAGGGTATGAATAATAGAAGTAAAATTATCTTCTTCATAGATAATCCTCTTTCCCAATTTATTTTTGTTTGATTCTATTTTTGGGTACGATTTTTTGTGGCCTTTTTGTAAAGTATTTAATAGGAAAACGCATTAAGGTATCCCTATGGTTACTTTCATCCACATCCACAAAAGGTGATAAATAAGCGACTCCATAATTATCAAGGCTACATAAATGTACGATTAGTAGAATTAAGCCAACCGCAAGTCCAAAAAAACCACCAACGGCCGCTAATACCGATAGAATAAAACGATAGACCCGGATGGCACTACTTAAATCTTGATTGGGCATAATAAAGCCGCTAATTCCGGCGATGGCAATGATAACCACAACCGCTGGTGAAACTAATTTTGCAGAAACCGCTGATTGCCCTACTACTAGACCTCCAAGGATTGACATTGCTGTTCCCACAGTCTTTGGAAGCCGTAAGCCTGCTTCAATTAATATTTCAAAGGAGATTAAAAGCCCTAAGACTTCTGCGGCTGATGAAAAAGGTACATTTTGCTTGGCAGCTTGGGTAGATAAGGCCAATTCTACAGGTAACATTTGATTTTGATAGGTAGTAGCTGCAATATAGAAGGCCGGCAAAAACAAGGTTACAACCATGGACAAATATCGGATGACACGAAGGGAGGACCCAATCAAAAAATGGTTTGCATAATCTTCCGGCGATTGCATCAACATTGGAAGTTGACAGGGTAAAAGGTATACAAAGGGGATACCATCCACCACTAAGGCAATTCGTCCATCCGATAGATTGGCTGCCACCCGATCTGGCCTTTGGGTATACATAATCTGTGGAAATAGGCTTTTCTTATTTTCAATCAAATATTCTTCGATAAAGGCCGGAGTTGATATATTATCGATATCAATGCTGTTAATTTTATCTCGAATTTTATTTACGGTATCCATATTGGCTATATTACTGATATACACCAAAGACATATCCGTTTTGGAAACTCTGCCGACGTTCAGGCTTTCCACCACTAAATATTCGGAACGGATTCTTCTTCGAATGAGAGCCGTGTTAATTCTCATTACTTCAATAAAGGAATCCTTAGCACCTTTTAGGACTCCTTCTTCTGCCGGTTCTGAGATGGAACGTTTTTCAAAAGAACGAATGTCATAAATGATAGCCTTTTTCTCTTGGTCAAATATGATCCCAATCATTCCACTTAACACATAGCGAAGTAATAAGTCCATATCGGTTTCTTCCTTTGTAAATACATGATAGGCTCCTCCAGAAAGAAGATAATCCATCATAGCTCTTTCCGTTCTACAATCATTTAGATTTTTATCGAATTTAAATGATTGGAGGATTGCTCGATCAAATAATTCCGTATTTATTAATCCATCCACTCCAAAGATATGGACAGTAATATTGTTCTGTGTAATCTTAATGGGTCTTATGACCACATCAATACTTTTTGAAAAATGCTCTTTCAAGATTTTTGAATTAATAATTTTTTCCATAATATCCTCACTTCATAATCATTTTCATATCACTATATTTTCCCACTGACCATAAAAAATATACACACAAAAAAAGAGGCCATAAGCTTAGGCCTCTTTTCAACATATTTATTATGTAGTCAGTTCTTGAAATATGGATAAATATCCTTTATAATCTTTTGGAGTAACAAAAGATTATGATAATAAAGGGATTAAAAGTGAAGAATATCTTCTACAATTTCTTTGATATGTATAGGAAAAACTTTTCCCTTTGCCAATATATTGAGAAGATCTTCTGCTTCTCCTTCATCATCTGTGATATCTTCTAATAAGCAATAATTAATCGGGTTATCGTTTGTACATCCATCCTTATAGCATTCTATACTATATAAGGTGTTTCTAAAGTGTAAATTGTAAACCAGCTCTATATCCTCTGTTTTTGTTGTTCTAATTACTGTTTTTAATGACTGCCCTAACATCAGCGTGTCCCCCTCTTTGCTTGCGTAATGTAACCAACTACATAAAAAAATATGATTGTGGCATCATTATAGCATAGAACCATATAGAGTCGAAGAATGAAAACCCGATTCTATCCATGTAAATAATAGTAACTATGGTGAATAATAGAAAACTTGCCCTATTATTTGTAATTTCAAATAGGGCAAGTTTTTTTCTACTATTTTATAACATTATTAATCATCCATAAAGAAGAACATTGTTATACATCCATATTCATCTGAGCCAACCGTTTATAATTTAGATACCGTTCTTTGGCATTCTCTTCTGCCTTTTCAAAGAGTTGTTTTGCCTCATCGGGGAAAGCTTTCTCCAAGGAACTGTATCGAACCTGACCTAAGATAAATTCTTTGAAGTCTCCTTTCGGTTCTTTGGAATCAAGGATGAATGGATTCTTACCTTCTGCTTTTAGGGCAGGGTTATAACGATATAGATGCCAATATCCTGCTTCTACGGCTTTCTTAATGGTAGCCATACTTCTTCCCATTCCTTCCTTGATACCATGATTGATACATGGGGAATAGGCGATAATAATGGATGGGCCTGGATGAGCTTCTGCCTCTCGGAAGGCTTTTAATAACTGAGTATTATCCGCATGAATACCAACCTGGGCTACATAAACATTGCCATAAGTCATCATCATTCGGCCTAGATCCTTTTTGCCTTGTTTCTTTCCAGAAGCAGCAAATTTTGCGATGGCAGCTGTTGGTGTTGATTTGGAAGCCTGACCACCGGTATTGGAATAAACTTCAGTATCAAATACCAAAACATTGATATCTTCTCCGGAAGCCATGACATGATCAAGACCGCCATATCCGATATCATAAGCCCAACCGTCACCACCAACAATCCATACGGAACGTTTTGGTAGATAGTCCCGTAATTCCTTAATGTTATTTACTATTTGGACTGCTTCTACATCTGTAGAAGTAAATTCTTCTAATACATCAAGGACTTTTCTACTGGCCTCTGCGGAAGCATCCCCATCCTCTTTGTAATGGAGCCAGTCATGGCAGGCTTCCTTTATTTTCTCTTCCACATTCTTGTCAATTAATACTCGCATCATATCTTCCAGTTTGTTTCTCAACTGTTTCACTGCTAGATACATACCATATCCAAATTCAGCATTATCTTCAAATAAGGAATTGGCCCATGCGGGTCCTTTTCCTTCTCTGTTGACGGTATATGCCATACTTGGTGCAGAAGCTCCCCAGATTGAGGAACATCCAGTAGCATTGGCAATCATCATTCGTTCGCCAAATAGTTGTGTCAACAAACGGATATAAGGAGTCTCTCCACATCCGGCACAGGCTCCATGGAATTCAAGGAGAGGTGGTTTAAACACACTATCTTTGAAGGAAGGGCCGTAAGCAAGATTCTCTTTAAAATGAACACCTTCCATTGCATATTTCCAGTTTTCAACTTCCCTAGGAATTTGAGTTCCCAGTGGTTGCATAATTAATGCCTTACCAGGGGCAGGACATACATCAGCACAGTTACCACAACCGGTACAATCCATAGGACTAATTTGGATCTTATAATGGAGTCCAGCATAAGCTTTACCAGTAGCTTTCTTGGTAACAAAAGTATCTGGTGCATTCTTAACTTCCTCATCATCCAGCAGGAATGGCCGAATGACTGCATGAGGACATACATACGCACATTGGTTACATTGGATACAACGGTCTACGATCCATTCTGGTACATTGACTGCGATGCCACGTTTCTCATAAGCAGTAGTTCCAGAAGGGAAGGTTCCGTCTTCCATGCCCGTAAATGCGCTAACTGGCAAATCTCCACCTTTTAACTCGGACATAGGTCGCATAATTTTCTCGATAAAGTCTGGTTCCTTCACCGATGACTTTTTATCATCTTGAGCATGGAGCCATTCGCTTGGGATCGATACCTTATGAATGGCATTAATACCTCGATCCACTGCCTCGTGGTTCATTTTAACAATTTTTTCGCCTTTCTTACCATACATTTTACTGATTACATTCTTTAATTCAGGTAAATATATGCTTTCCGGCAATACATTAGTAAGTTTAAAGAAAGCTCCTTGCATTACCATGTTAATGCGATTTCCAAGTCCAATCTCTTCTGCTATTCCTATGGCATTGATGGTAAAGAATTGAACTTTTTTCTCTGCCAACTGCTTCTTCATAATAGCAGGAAGATTAACATCCAGTTCTGCTTCGTCCCATTGGGTATTTAGTACAAAGGTTCCTCCAGGCTTTAGGCTTTGAAGCAAATCATATTTATTTACATAGGATTGGTTGTGGCATGCCACATAATCCGCATGGCTTACCAAGTAGGTAGAACGAATGGGTTCTTTACCAAACCGCAGATGGGAAACAGTAAGACCACCAGATTTTTTGGAATCGTAATCGAAATAAGCCTGTACATTAAGGTCAGAATTTTCACCGATAATTTTTATGGCTTGTTTGTTTGCTCCAACGGTACCATCTGAACCCAAGCCCCAAATTTGACAGGAAATCATATCCCTTGGCTCTACTTGAATTTCCTTCACCGGCTGTAGGGAAGTCTTTGTTATATCATCCACAATTCCAATCGTAAAGGGATGTTTAGAATTCTCCTCTTTTAGGTTTTCGTAAACGGCAGCGATATGGGATGCATTGGTGTCTTTGGAAGCAAGTCCATAACGTCCACCGATAATTTCCGGCATTATGGTGGAATTGGTAAAACAAGAGCATACATCAAGATACAGAGGTTCTCCAGTAGCCCCTGGTTCTTTGGTTCTATCAAGTACTGCAATCTTCTTTACCGTCTTTGGTAATACATCCAGAAAATGTTCTATGGAGAATGGGCGATAGAGACGTACCTTAATCAAACCATATTTTTCACCCTGACTGTTATAATAATCAATTACCTGNTCTATGGTTTCTGTAACAGAACCCATNGCAACAATNATGTATTCTGCATCAGGAGCACCATAATAATCAAAGAGATGATACTGNCTACCAGTATATTCTCCGATTTTTTTCATATAGTGTTCTACCACTGGTATAATNTCAAGATAGAATGGATTGACAGCTTCTCTTTCTTGGAAATAAATATCTGAATTTTGCGCTGTTCCCCGATGCACTGGATGATTGGGAGACAGGGCTCGATTACGGAAGGTCTTTACAGCATCCATATCTAACATTTCAGCATAATCTCTATACTCTAGTACTTCTATTTTTTGTACCTCATGGGAGGTTCTAAAACCATCAAAGAAATGAACAAAAGGTAGACTACCCTTAATCGCAGCTAAATGGGCGATGGGTGCCAAATCCGCTACTTCCTGCACAGAACCAGAGGCCAACATAGCACAACCAGTCTGTCTTGTAGCCATCACATCTTGATGATCACCAAAGATTGATAATGCATGGGTAGCTATTGCTCTAGCACTTACATGGATGACACCAGGCAACTGTTCCCCTGCTGTTTTGTACATATTGGGAATCATTAAAAGCAAGCCTTGGGAAGCTGTAAAAGTGGTAGTCAAAGCACCACCCTGTAGGGAACCATGGAATGCTCCGGAAGCTCCTGCTTCGGATTGCATTTCAACAACATTAACCGGCTGTCCGAAAATATTTTTTCGCCCATGGGCAGCCCATTCGTCGGTAATTTCTGCCATTGTAGATGAGGGAGTGATGGGGTATATTGCAGCAACCTCGGTAAATGCATAGGCTGCATAGGCCGCTGCAGTATTTCCATCTACAGTCATCGAAATCTTAGCCATCTGATTTAACCTCGCCTTCTATAATTTACTTCCATTATCTACCCAATCTTTTGCATCCATCACTCGATCTAAGGATGGTTCATTGACTAGATCAACATCATAATTACTGGCAGAGTTCTGCCATGCAGCCAAGCCTTCGCTATTGGTTGGATCTACTGCATTAAGACGTTTATTGTTTTTTCCTTGAAAACTTTTCTTATTGTTTACCTTCATAGATTGCCTCCTTTATTTGTTTATAGATAAAATATTTACAAATAATATCCTTTGCCATTTCTCATGATTTTATCCTTTGAATCCATCTGCTAAGGTACATTGTTACCTATTTTTTAATAAGTATTACTTTAATTTTAAATATAACAATCGGGTAAGAGGAAAATTATCTTTTTCCTCTTACCCGATATAAAAATTTCCATATACATAAATGATAGGATATCCCCAAAGTAGATATAGTATATAATCAAATTCTACTTTAGAGATGGATATGATACTTTATGGGATGCCCTATATGGCTCTTATTGGTTAATATATAATACTCCTAAGGTATTGGGACCACAGTGACTGGATATTACTCCCCCAGCCCTAGTTTCTATAATTTCATTAAAGTAATTAAGACCTCTTAGATATTCTTTTACAGAATCAATTACTTCTTTCTGGCATCCAGAATGGGTAATGAAAACCCTAGATGGATCTGCTTTCAAAAGCTCTGCTTCTCTATCCTTTGCGTATTTCAAGATTACGGTACTTTGATTTCCTCTATATTTTTTTCCTACTTTCATTTTGCCATCGATGACAACAATCTCTGGTTTCAAATTTAAAGTATTGGCTAGAATTGCTGTTACACCAGAGCATCTGCCACCTCTATGGAGAAAAGTTAAGGTATCGATTACAAAACTAGCCCGTACTTTTTCTCTGGTTATTTGAATGTCTTCTAAGATATCATCTATGGATTTTCCTTGTAAGACTAAATCCGCAGCCCTTAGAACCTGAAGTCCAATTCCAGTAGATAGGCTTTTCGAATCAATCACATGAAGTTTTTGATAATCCAAACTCTGGGCAGCCAAGCGCATCACATTACAGGTGCCAGACATAGCTTCGGAAATACCAAAGAAAATAATATCCATATTTTCTTTTACATAGGGGGTTAAAAACTCTTGAGCATCTCCAATGGTTGGTGCGGCTGTTTTAGGAGTTTTTCCTGTTTGATCCGACCATTGATAGATATCTTCAACCTTAATCTCAACTCCATCTTTAAAATTCTTATCATCTAATGATAGCATCAAAGGTAAGATGCTAATATTATATTTTTCTAATAATTCTTCCGATAAATCACAAGTACTATCAGCTATAATTTTAATTTGATTCATATGTCAGTCTCCTCATTCTGTATTCGTTTTCATTGCTATTTATTATTTTGTCTCTTTAATTAATGATAAGTTTTTACTAGCTTTTTGTCAATGAAGTTTCCTACATACAAAGAA
>JGI24707J26582_10001965_pt1 | contig 15839 bp, 17 predicted proteins | sample BioPla1DNA1_FD_26582 | JGI IMG/M metagenome (IMG submission 26582) | reverse complement strand
AATTTATTGTTTATGATAAATATTCCTACGGAAGAAATTATAAAAACTTCGGGTAATATTCTGCCTGATAGAAACAGTAACATCATCTTACTCCTTTCTTTAATGATATATAACATCATATTCGAGAGGAGAGATGGTTGTTAAAAAGAAACGCATATTTATTAACTTTATTTCATATACTTATAGGTTTATGGGGATGCTGGCATCCCCATATTTACTGCTGGATTAATTTGAAATTCTCAAGGAGACCATCAGAGTAGTATATCTTGTAGTCATCTGTAATAAAGATTCCATAAGTATCTGGTATACTATTAATTAATTTCAAGCCCTCTTCCAGTCCTAGTGCAAAACAAGTAGTACTAAGTCCATCTCCATCAACAGAATCTTTGGAAATGATGGTTATGGATATAAGACCATTGTCATAGGGATAGCCAGTTTTAGGATTTAAGATATGGTGATAGCCTATACCATCTAAGGTAAAAAATCTTTCATATATGCCTGAGGAGACAACAGATAGGTCTTCAATTTCGATAACAGCTATGGTTTCATTACGGTCGGCATAAGGCTTTTGTATGCCCACTAAAAAGGGGGATCCATCTGGTTTATTTCCTATGGTGTGGACATTACCTCCTAAATTAATTAGGGCACTCTGAACCCCCTGGGATAGCAGATATTCCTTTACTCTATCAGCTATATATCCCTTTGCTATGGCACCAAAATCCATATTCACATTTTCATTGGCAAAAAACACTTTATTACCATCAATTTTAACAGCTTCATAGTTTACATAAGCTAGGGCCTGGTTAATAGCTTCATCAGTAGGTTTCACAGGGGTGGTACCAGTAAAATCCCAAAGGGAAGAGACTGGAGCTATAGTTATATCAAATGCCCCTTTAGATAAGCTACTATAATATAAACCATATTCTAATAGGGCTAACATTTCGCTTGATATCTCATAGCCACTCCCGTCTTGGGGGATGCTTCTGTTATTTAATTTGTATAATTCACTTTTAGGGTTGGTGCGGCTATAAACTAATTCATATTTACTAATAAGTTCAAAGCATTCATCAATTAAAGCTTCCTTTTGCATATCATAAATAGTGATTGTAACAACAGTATTTAACAAGAAAGAGGATTTAGTAATATAGGGAGCTTTATTTGAATTATTATCTTGATTAAAATTACTACATCCTGACAATAATATAATAAAGGTAATTATTGCAGTAATTAATAAATAAACATTATTTTTAAAAGAATTTTTTATGAATTTCATCTTGCTTTCATGCCTTTCTCTGTACAGGTTTTAACTTGCAATTATTAATATAAAAAACTATACTTTCTTATAAACAATATTATCATTTTATAGACAATAAATATATATGTCAATGAGGTAAATTTAAGCCATAAGAGCTTAATTAATCGCTTTATCTTGACATTTTGCGATCTTAGTATTATTATGTCAACGTACGCGTACATACTGATCGTCTATGTATGCAATACAGTGTCAATTTTTTAACAAATTAGCTGAGAGGATGTAAAATAATGCTACTTCTTGACAAGGCAAAATTCCATGGAGGAATCCATCCAACGGACGGTTCTGATAAGCTATTAAGCAATCAGAATGGGATTCGAGAGTATGTTCCTCAAGTAGTAGAGATATCAATGAAACAGTCCGGTGGTAGCTTATGCGAGCCAGTGGTAAAACAAGGAGATAAGGTTGTCAAAGGGCAATTTATTGGTAAGTCTAACCATTATGGGACTGCTAATATTCATGCCAGCCTATCTGGGACTGTTACTGATATTCGTGTGTCAACTGATAAGCAAAATAATGAGGTACCAGTTGTTATAATAGAAGGCAGTGGTGCCGATAAAACCATGGTTACCGATATGTATCGCAATAGTATAATTGATATTTCATCGTATTCAAGGAATGATATTATTAATTATATGAAAGAAGGCGGTATTATTGGTATGGGAGGTGCTGGATTCCCTACCCATAATAAGTATTTAACCGATAAGAAAATTGACATTGTTTTAATCAATGCAGCAGAGTGTGAACCTTATTTAACCTGTGATCACAAATTAATGCTGGAGTATGGTTATGAGATATTAAATGGCGTTATACTTCTTATAAAGGCGGCTGGAGCCAAGAAGGCTATAGTATGCCTAGAGGATAATAAGAGGGATGCAGCTGAGCATTTATCAGAATTATTGGCTACCCATTGTAATGCTTCACAGCTTAAAAACAATTCACAAGGTGAATATAAATTACAAGGGGATTTGTCTATAGAGATTAGATTATTACCTACCAAGTATCCTCAAGGTGGTGAAAGGCAACTGGTTGAAGCTGTTTTGCATAAGGAGGTTCCTGCAGGAGCTCTTCCTGCCGATATAGGAGTTATCATTAATAATGTGGCTACAGCTAAAGCAGTAGCAGATATGATTTTTGCTAATATGCCATTGATATCAAGATGTGTTACCGTAACCGGCAAAGTCAAGACACCTACCAACTTTATGGTCCCTATTGGTACCAGGTTTTCCGAATTGATTAAGGAGGCTGGTGGTTTTACTACCGCAAAGAATAGGGTTATCATAGGTGGTCCTATGACCGGAGAGAGTATCCTAATAGGAGCTGGTGTTGAGAAATTGGAGGGGAGTGTTACTAAGACTACTTCCTGTATACTGGTTTTAGAGGATTACACTTTAATAGAGACCCCATGTATTAGGTGTGGTGAATGTGAAAGGGTATGCCCTGCAGGATTAGCTCCCTTNAAAATTGATTTTGCTGCTATTGATGACGATTTAAGTCTATGTGATAAATTATATGCAACAGAGTGTATCAGTTGTGGATGTTGCTCCTATGTATGTCCGGCAAAGAGAGAATTGGCATATCGTATAACAGTGGCTAAGAATGAGATATTTAAACATCGCCGAGAGGGAGGTTATCGTTGATATGATTTTAAAAAAAGCTGAAGAGCTACATGACCTCAGTCCCCATATGAGAGCGAGTATAACTACCAGGGAAATAATGGTGGATGTTACCATAGCCTTATTGCCTGCATTTTTAGGCTCCATATATTTCTTTGGTTTAAAATCTATCGCCTTAGTCCTTACGGCAGTTTTTGTGTCTGTAGCTACTGAGTATATTTGGCAGAAGCTTAGAAAAGAGCAGATAACGGCCTTTGATTTTTCTGCAGTGGTGACGGGTATATTGCTAGCTTTTAATATGCCCATAACAGCACCAATCTGGCTTGTTATTGTAGCCAGTGTTTTTTCTATCCTTGTAATAAAGCAATTTTTTGGCGGTATAGGTAATAATTTTGCCAATCCAGCTCTAATGGGCCGTGCTTTAATTATGCTTTTATGGCCAGCATCAATAGGACAGAATGTCACTACCTATCATAATTCGGCAGATGTGGTAAGTTCTGCAACCGTCCTGGGTTTATTAAAGGCTGGTCAAGAAATAAGGGAATTTTCCACCTGGGATATGTTTATAGGGAATATACCAGGAGCCATCGGAGAGACAAGTAAATTATTACTACTTATTGGTTTTGCTTATTTATGCTACCGTAAAATAGTTAATATAAGTACAGCGGTTGCTTATATAATTACTGTTGTAGCAATTACCTTTATATTTGGTCCGGAAGGATTATTCACAGGGGATATATTAGGCAATCTTTTAGGAGGTGGATTAATCCTAGGAGCCTGTTTTATGATAACAGATTATCCATCGGTTGCTCCCCGGGTTAAAGTCACAATTGCTATCGTTGCTGGTATTTTTACTGCAATTATAAGAATTTGGGGACTATATCCTGAAGGGGTTTGCTTTGGTATTCTAGCAGCCAACTGCTTGTCAGGATTTATTGATCATTTTATTAAACCCCATATATATGGAGTTAATCTAAAGAGAAATAGATAATACTGAATATAATCTACCCCAGTGCATAAGTAGTTAATTATGATATATTTAGTAGTATATATAAAATATTTAATTAAGTGAGGTAAAGAAATGAAAGATAATAGATTAAAAGGTATAATTGCTTTGGCGGTTGTTACAGTCATTGCATTTGGTGTAATATATGGAAGTAAGGCTTTAACTAAAGATGATAGTAACAATAACAACAATCAGGTTGACAATAATGATAATCAAAATGTACCTGGAGCTATCGCTGTAGGAGATGAAAAGGGTATTAAGTCAGCAAGAGAAATAACAGATGATAGTGGTAATGTAACAGGCTATGTTGTAACTTCTTCTGCCAGAGGTTTCATAGGAGAGATAGTTTTAGAGGTAACCTATGATAAGGATGCCAAAACCATACAGAGTGTATCTGTAGTAAATCAGACAGAAACACCTGATTATGGTGGTAAGATGACCAATCCTGATTTCCTTGCTCAATTTAATGGTATAACAGCTCCAATTACAATGGATAAATCAGCCGCTGCTTCCGCTGATAATACTGATACAGACAATACAGATGCCGCAGCTGGAACTTTACATGATGGAGTTTATGTAGCTAAGGCAGATGAGGCTGATAATGGTTACTTAAGTGAGGTAACTTTAGTAGTTGAAGGTGGACAGATTACATCTGTTGTTTGGGATGCCAAGGACTCAAAAGGTCAGTATAAAAGCTATCTATCCACTGCTGGCAAATATGTAATGACAGAGGATGGACTTACCTGGAAGGAACAAGCAGATGCTCTAGCTGCATATGTTATTGAAAATCAATCTATAGAAGGTATAAATCTTGATGAAAATGGTAAGACAGATACAGTGGCTGGAGTAAGTATCAGCATTGACAGATTTACAAGTCTTGTTGAGGAAGCATTACAGATGGCAGCAACAGGTAGTGGTGATACTGATAGTAAACCTGTATCCGAGGGACCTTCCTATGTTGATGCAATTTCTGGTGCTACTGTTTCTTCCGACGCAATTGTTGAAGCAATCAATAGAGGTTATGACTTTATCAGTTCCTATGCAAAATAGATATAATTAATTGGTGATTAAAATGTAAGTGGAGGTTCTTATGAAGATAATATATCCGGTTGAAGCATTTGCACTAGCCATGGTTGTATTTTCTAATAATATGGAAAATGCCTTATTATCAGGAATTATAATCTTATTTATTGCTACCCTTGGGGCTGTAATAAATCATTATATAGGCATTAAGATTATACCTGATTGGAGCAGGAAACCATGTAATTATATACTGATTACAGCCATTACCTATGCAGTGTTCCAAATTGTTATGGGTCATATACCAGGATATTCATTGGAGGGAGCCAGCACTTTAATTCAATTGGCCATAGGAAGCTTAATAGCAAAATATGTTATAGCTATTGAAGGTTATGAGGATTTTGATAAACTTCTATTAGAAGGTGCCAGTGCTTATGGTGCACTTATTATAATTGGAATTCTACGGGAATTTATGACTGAAGGCAGTATATTTAATAATCAGCTGATTAAACTAGGGTTTATGACTGTAAACTTTCAGAATGTGGCATTTGGCTTTATGTTTGCAGGGATTGCTATAGCTATTCTTAACAGGATTTTCAAGGCAGATAATAAAGGGATAGAGAGCTTGTATGTAATTGTGCCAGCTGTTCTAATTAATCATCCCTTTTCAATAAAAGCTTTAGACAATAGCCTAAGCATCTTGATTTCAATTTTAGTTGCGGTTATAATGCTACTTTCTGTTAGAAAGACATTAACTTTTTCAAGGGTTAGCAAAGAATTCAAGCATTTACCTATCGAACTAATATCTGTCTCAGCAATATATATGATTTTAATTGCATTTAAGCTATGATTCCATCTTAGGGGTTGATGCAAAAAATATTAGGGTATGCCGGTATAAGCGTAAAGAGGTTTATACCAGTGTACCCATTCAATTTTGCAACAACCCCTTATATACAGAATATATTTATTTCCCAATATTTTTTATTTCCAGGCTGTGATGAAAGGCATGGTAACATTATGAAAAAGAATGATGTAATTTTAATTGGTGTAGTAGTTTTTATGGCAGTAGCAGCAATAGCTATTTGGTTATTTACTAGAACAGAAGGCACAAAGCTCAATGTTACTGTGGACGGAAAAGTAATAAAAACCTTTGATTTAGATGAAGACATAACTTATACTATCGAGGTAGATGAAGGGCAATGGAATACCTTTAGGATAAAAGATGGTTATGTTGAGATGCTAGAAGCCAGTTGCCCTGATAAAGTTTGTGTAAACCATGGTAGTATACACTATGATAAAGAAACCATAACATGTCTCCCTAATAAAGTAGTTCTGGAGATTGTTGGTGGTGAAGATAATCCTATTGATTCAATTGCTAATTAAGGAGTATTCATGAACTTAAATAAAACGAAAAAGATTGCAATATTCTCTATCTTAGTAGCTTTGGCTTTTATACTAAGCTATATTGAGGTATCGATACCCAATCCCTTTCCAATACCAGGCATTAAATTAGGCTTAGCGAATCTGGTAGTGATTACAGCTTTTTATACGCTTGGTAATAGGGAAGCCCTTATTATATCTCTTGTACGTATTGTATTGGTGGGCTTTACCTTTGGCAATATGTCTATGATGATTTATAGTATGGCTGGCGGATTACTTAGCTGGTTAATTATGTTTATTTGCAAGAAATTTAACATCTTTAGTATAGTAGGGATCAGTGTAGTCGGTGGTCTAGCCCATAATATTGGACAAGTTGCTGTGGCAGTAATCATGGTCGAAAATATGAATATCATATATATATTACCTATTTTGCTGATCTCAGGAGTTGCTGCTGGTACGATAATTGGTATTCTTGGGGGCATAATGGTGAAGAGATTACAGGGAGTATTAAGGTAACAGTCAAAGGTAGACAAGGTGCATTATGATACATAATGATAAGGGTAAATTATTACTAATTGATAAAATGTAGTCAGGGATACATTTTTATTTCAGCTTATGTGCTAGTATATGTCTATAAAGCCTATTTATAGGCGCTGGGATTAAAAGGGAGGGTTATTTATGGTAAGACAGATGATTAAAATTGATGAAGAACTCTGTAATGGCTGTGGACTTTGTGTAAATGCATGCCATGAAGGAGCTTTAGAGATAGTAGATGGAAAGGCAAGGCTTATGAGAGATGACTACTGCGACGGACTTGGGAACTGCCTGCCGGCTTGTCCTACTGGAGCAATATCCTTTGAAGAAAGGGAAGCAGCTCCCTTTGATGAGGAAGCAGTTAAGATGCATATGGAGCAGTTAAACAAGATTAAAAATAGCCAGGAAGAGGAAGTAAAGCAGGAGATAGTATCAAGACCCTCTATGCTTAGACAGTGGCCAGTACAGATACAACTGGTACCTCCACATGCCCCATATTTTAAAGATGCCAATTTACTGATTGCAGCAGACTGTACAGCCTATGCATATGGTGATTTTCATCAGTTTATGAAGAATAAGATTACTATTATAGGATGTCCCAAACTAGATGATGTAGATTATTCAGATAAACTAAGCCAAATTATAATGAATAATTCAATTAAAAGCATAACTGTTATTCGAATGGAAGTTCCTTGCTGCGGTGGTATTGTTCATTATGTTAAGACAGCATTATCTAGAAGTGGTAAGATGATACCATGGAGAGTTGTTGTACTGGGTACAGATGGTACTATTATAGAAGATATGTAAAAAATATGCTGAACATGATAAGCATCTGTTACTCTTTTCACAGTTAATAAGTGAAAAGAGTAGCAGATGCTTTGTTTTTTTCATATTTTTATAGTATCAGGTTAGAAAGGAGTTAGTTATGGATAATAATGTTGAATATAGAATGCCCTTAATTGGTGATATGGCTCCTGCTTTTCATGCAGTAACAACCCAAGGTGAAATAGATTTTCCAGCAGATTACAGAGGGAAATGGGTAATATTTTTTTCTCATCCTGCGGATTACACTCCTGTTTGTACCACAGAGTTTATGACTTTGGCATCAATGATAAATGAATTTCGAGCATTAAATACTGAACTACTAGGTGTATCTATAGATTCTCTATATGCCCATATAGCATGGCTAAGGAAAATACAAGAATTTGCATGGAAAAACATTAAACATGTTGAGGTTACCTTCCCCCTAATTGAAGATCTGAGTATGGAGATTTCCAAGAAATATGGTATGATTCATCCTGGCATGTCTAGCACCCAAACAGTAAGGGCCGTATTTATTATAGATCCAGAAGGAAGGATTAGGGCCATAATATACTATCCACAAACAACAGGAAGGAACATGGAAGAGATAAAGAGATTAATTATTGCCTTGCAAAAATCTGATTCAGACCATGTGGCTACACCTGCAAACTGGATGCCTGGGGATGATGTTATCCTTCCAGTACCGGGATCTTGTGGGGCTGCTAAAGACAGAATGGAAAGACCTAGGGAGAATACCTATTGCTTGGATTGGTTTTTATGTTTTAAACAATCCACCCCAGATTATGACTATCCCTATAATGAATATAGGCAGGATTATAATATAAGCCAGCCTTATATTAATAGAAGGTGTAACAGGCGGTGATTGTATTATGGCTCTACCTATATCCCCTTAAGCATTTTGCTACAATACTTCTTGATTAATTGATTTTATTATAGAATGTTTATGGCATAAGATACTCTTCAATAATTTCAGTGACTCCATTTTCAAGGCAGGTCTTTTTGGTTATGATATCAGCTATGGACTTAACTGAATCCAGAGCGTTTTTCATAGCAACTCCAAGACCTGCTTTTTTAATCATTGAAATATCATTCTCTCCATCTCCAGCGGCTATGGTTTCTGACATAGGCACACCTAGTTTATTACAGATATACTCCATTCCTATACCCTTGCTGGCCTTGACTGAGGTGTATTCCAAGGAATATTTACTGGAAAATTCCGCACTAAGTATGCCACTGGTGATATCTGCCATTTCCTCCTTAAAAACCATTAACTTATCTGCTTCTAAGCTAAAGGCAAAAAACTTAAGAGCTAGCTCTTCAAAGCCTAAATCAGATCTATTCATATCTACCAGATCGCAACGACATCCCCTATCCTGATACCACTTAAATTGGGCATCCTCATAATTAAAGTATGCAAAATTCTCTGTATAGATATGGCAGGANATCTTAAGTTCAAATGCCTTCTCAAATAAAAGGGTTGTCAGATCCATGGGTAATGGTACAGTATGGAGGGTTTGCCCCGAGTGATTTTCAATAATGTGAGCGCCATTTAAAGCAATGGTGTAAGCTTCAGTAAATTCATCCAATTTTAATTCCTTGATGGTTGGAATTAACATATCCTTACTACGGCCTGAAGCGATGGTAATTTTCTTACCAATACGGCAAGCTTTCAGAATAGCTTCTTTATTAATATCAGAAATTCCATGGGGTTCCTGTTTGAGAGTCCCATCAATATCTAAAAATAATAAATTGTATTTCATAGATTTTCCTTTCTAAGCAGCTTATCTTTGTCTGTTATTAATTTATTATCTTATTAAATAGAATACTAAGTCAATTAAGTTGTAAATACATTATAACACATAGAGTCAAATCCACATATGAAGCAAATTATCAGTTCTAGTCTAAAAGCTAGTAACTAAGGGCAGAATAACATAAACTTTTAAAGTTCGCAGTTGAATTCCCAGAATACCAATGGTAATATAGTAGTATAACAAATGCTTTGATTTGTTGATAAGAAAGGAGTGAGGTGGTCGGGGCTTTAAGTAGAAGTCATAGGTAGACCACGCATTTTATGAAAATATCTACAAAAGGAAGATATGCTTTAAGGTTGATGTTGGATCTTGCATTAAACAATACTGGAGAGTATATCCCGATTAAAACAATAGCAAATCGTCAGGAAATCTCCGAAAAATATCTAGAACAAATTATTTCCCTATTAAATAAAGCTGGTTATGTTAGAAGTATAAGAGGTGCCCAAGGGGGATATAGACTGGCTATGGAACCTAAGGATTATACCGTAGGAATGATTTTATCCTTAACCGAAGGCAGTTTGGTTCCCGTAGATTGTCTTCAAGATGAAACCTGTTGCAACCGAAATAATACTTGTGTTACCAGAGAGGTTTGGGAAAAATTATACGAAGCTATATTAGGTGTTGTGGACAATATAACCTTACAGGATCTGGTTGATAAGCAGATGAAACTAGTACCATATGATTTTTCTATTTAATACAAAAAGAAATATTGAAAAATTTACTAAACCCACTTGACAAAATCAGCAAGTGGGTTTAATATTTAATTAAATCATATAAATCATAGTAACATACTAGGAAATATATGATATGGATTTAAAGTATATAATTAATTAATGTGTGTATAATTGTGATTGGGAATTTATATTACTTTTTTAAATATACTAAATAACATTAATGTTAAAAATGAAAGGAGTTATAATATGGCAAATATTAAGAAAAGAATAACTGAATTGGTAGGAAATACTCCCCTATTGGAACTGAGCAATTATATCAAAGCCAATAATCTAGAAGCCACCGTAGTTGCTAAATTAGAGTATTTTAATCCTGCAGGAAGCGTAAAAGACCGTATTGCTAAGAAGATGATTGAAGAAGCATTCAAGGCGGGGGATATTAATCAGGATACGGTAATAATTGAACCTACCAGTGGTAATACAGGAATTGGTTTAGCAAGTGTTTGCGCCAGTTACGGCCTAAAATTAATAATTACAATGCCTGAGACTATGAGTATTGAGCGGAGAAATCTTATGAAAGCTTATGGAGCCGAACTTATTTTAACTGAAGGGGCTAAGGGCATGAAGGGGGCAATTGAGAAGGCCCATGAAATTAACAAAAGTACCCCTAATAGTTTCATACCTTCACAGTTCGACAATTTAAACAATCCTAAGGTTCATGAGGAAACAACTGGTGTAGAGATTTGGGATGATACTGACGGTAATATTGATATATTTGTTTCAGGTATTGGAACTGGTGGAACTATATCCGGTGCTGGAGCCTATCTGAAATCTAAAAATCCTAATATAAAGATTGTTGCAGTAGAACCTACAGATTCTCCAGTTCTATCTCAAGGTAGAGCAGGTTCCCATAAAATACAGGGCATAGGAGCTGGCTTTATTCCTAATACCCTTAATACTGAGATATATGATGAAGTCATTACAGTAAGTAATGATGATGCCTTTAATGTAGGTAGAGAAATAGCAAGAGTGGAGGGACTACTGGTAGGTATATCATCTGGTGCTGCCCTTTGGGCTGCAACCCAATTGGCTCTTCGTCCTGAAAACAAGGGTAAAACAATTGTTGTTATTCTTCCTGATACCGGAGAACGTTATCTATCAACTCCCATGTTCTCCGAATAATACTATATATTTTTTCAAAGAGTTTGCTAAAGCAAAGTTTGCCAAGGCAAACTCTTATTAATTCAGTAGGTGATAAAAGTTTTTGCATGTATTGACTTGCCTCAGTATTTCATTTATAATTAATTGAATAAAAATATGTTATTCAAGATCATTGAATATGGAAGTGTATATCTAATGTTAAAAAGCATGACAGGTTATGGAAGAAGCGAGATTATTAGTGGTGATAAAAAAATTACTGTGGAGATAAAAACTGTTAACCACAGATATTGTGATATAGCAATAAAATTACCAAAAAAACTTATAAGTCTAGAAAATGGTATACGTAACGTTATAAAACAATATATTGGAAGAGGGAAAGTCGATGTATATGTTTCTTATGAAGACTACTCTAATATGAATCTGTTGGTTAAATATAATGCTGAACTAGCAAGGGAATATTTACTTAATCTAGAGAAGATGAGTCAAGATTTTGGTATTGATAATGATATTAGGGTTTCTANATTATCTAGATATCCAGATGTTCTTACTTTAGAAGAACAGGCAGTGGATGAGGATGAGCTATGGGAATTTGTCGAGGAGGCAGTGAAAAAAGCCTTAAGCCATTTAATAGAGGCTAGGGTATTAGAAGGTGAGAATTTAAAGAAAGATTTACATACTAAATTAGAAGGTATGCTGGCCCTGGTTAATTCTATTGAAGAAAGATCACCTAATATTATCACTGAATACCGGGAAAAATTAAAGGCCAAGGTAGCAGAACTATTAGGCGATACACAATTAGATGAAAGTATTCTAGCAACCGAGATTACTATTTTTGCTGATAAGATTTGTGTAGACGAAGAAACTGTAAGGCTTAGAAGTCATATTTTGAATATGAAACAAACCTTAGATGAAAGTGATAATGTGGGCAGAAAGCTTGACTTTATTGCTCAAGAGATGAATAGGGAAGCCAATACCATCCTTTCTAAGGCCAATGATATTGAAGTTTCCAATATTGCCATAGATTTAAAAACTGAAATCGAAAAGATACGTGAGCAAATCCAAAATATAGAATAAATCATACTGAAAAGAGGAATAACTTTGAATAGGTTAGTAAATGTTGGCTTTGGTAATGTTGTTAATTCTAATAAAATTGTATGTATAATAAGTCCTGATGCAGCTCCTATTAAAAGGCTTGTACAGACAGCTAAGGACAATGGTCTAGCCATAGATGCTACATGCGGTAGAAGAACTAAAGCTGTAATTGTAACAGATAATGGCCATATAGTATTATCATCCCTATTACCGGAAACAATAGCTGGTAGGGTAAATCAAAATACTAAGGACCTATTAGATAATCAGGAAATTGCAGCGGCATCCGCTGATGAATAGTATAATGATAGATTTTAGTTAATTGCAATACTCATGACATCTCTATGAATAGCAATTATCAAAATTAACGAACTTAATGAAAGGAGAGTTATATATGTTGCATCCGTCATATTCAGATTTAATGAAAGTAGTAAATAGTGAGGTGGAGCCAGGAGAGCATCCTGTTGTTAATAGTAGATATTCAATTGTGTTAGCTACTGCTAAACGGGCTAGACAACTTATTGATGGGGCTGAACCATTGGTTGAACCAACCTTTCCAAAACCTCTTTCAATTGCAGTTGATGAGCTTCACAAAGGTGAGGTTAAGATAGTGGTTGACGACGAGAAAAATGAGGCTGATAAAACAGTGGATAATGAACAATAAAGTTGTATTATAATAGTCAGCACTTTCATATAAAATATGAAGGTGCTTTATCGATTACATTGATCAATTTAACTATCAAAGGGAAGGAAGTATAGCATGGCTCTGAATGATAAAGAAAAAACATACAAAAGTTCTTCATTTTCGGATAGTGCTGTAGCTGCAACGATTGAAAATGAATTTGATATACCTGATGTAGGTAGCTCTTATGTTGATACTGAAGATGCAAGTGCAGATGAAATAAATGATGGAGTTACAAAAAGTAAATGGAAAAGCTTTTTATTTGATATATTATTTTATGCAGTTCTGATAGTAGTTTGTATATACATAATACCTAACTTCGTAATGCAGCGTACTATTGTTGATGGAGATTCTATGAAGAATAATCTATTGGATGGGGATCATTTAATGGTGGAAAAGATATCATATCGGTTTAAACCACTGGATCGATTTGATATAGTAGTTTTCTATCCCTATGGCAGAGATTATGAAGAGTATTATGTTAAGAGAGTCATCGGTCTTCCTGGTGAAACAATACAAATCATAGGGAGCGAAATATATATTAATGGTGAAATACTAGAAGAGGATTATGGCAAGGATTCCATTGACTTTGCTGGTAGAGCCAATGAACCAATTACATTAGGTGATGATGAATACTTTGTAATGGGTGATAATAGACGCAACAGCAAGGACAGTAGATATGGTGATGTAGGCAATGTTTCCAAGGAGAATATAGGAGGACGTGCAATCTTTAGGATTTGGCCTCTTAATAGATTTGGTTTTATTAATTAGATAAAATATAAAATGGTCTGAAAGGACGGTATATTTCTAATGAAAATAATAAAAGAACATATTAAAACCGGTAAATTTAAACCATTTTATTTGCTCTATGGCAGTGAAACTTATTTGAAAAAGCTGTATCGTGATAAGTTGAAGGATTCTATTATTGGAGATGATAATGAAATAAATTATTCATACCATGAGGGAAAGGATATAGATCAGGACCAAGTGGCCCAGGTGGCTATGACATTACCTTTCTTTGCAGATAGAAGACTTATAATCATTGAAAATAGTGGTTTATTTAAGAGTCAGAATGACCTAAGCTCTAAACTTGCTGAGATGCCAGATGCAACTATAGTTGTTTTTGTAGAAACTGAGGTTGATAAAAGAAATAAGCTCTATAAGTTGGTCAAAGACCGTGGTACCGTATCCGAGATGAATGGCCTGGATGAGAAGAATTTAAAATTATTCGTATCCCAACAGCTTCATCAGGCTGGTAAAAAGATAAGTGAGCAAACTATTTCTTACTTCTTAGATAAAACTGGCGACGATATGATTAATATAAGTAATGAAACCGATAAATTGATTAGTTATTGTCTGGATAGAGAGATTATAACCATAGAGGACATAGATCAGGTTACTACTACTCAGATAAGCGGTCAGATTTTTAAAATGATTGATGCTATAGCCAGTAAGCAGCAAAATAATGCTTTATCCCTGTACTATGATTTACTTTCATTGCGGGAGAGACCATTGACCATACTGTATCTGATAACCAGGCACTTCAATATTCTCTTACAAGTTAAGGACATGCAGTCCTTGGGGTTTTCCCAGCAGGCCATAAGTGGTAAAGTGGGGATACCACCATTTTCGGTTAAAAAATATGCAGGTCAATCTAGGAATTTTCCTACTAAGCTTTTAATAGAAGCCTTAGAATTAAGTTCAGATATAGAGGAGAAAGTAAAAACTGGTCGAATGATAGATCAGATTGGAGTAGAGTTACTTATAATAAATTTAAGTAGAAAGTAATTATTGTAATTAGTTTTGATATTTAGATAATTTAATATAGATTTGGAGATGTATCGAAGTGGTCATAACGAGCTTGACTCGAAATCAAGTTGTCGGGTAACCGGCACGTGGGTTCGAATCCCACCGTCTCCGTAAGGTGCTGAAAGTATTGTAAATAGGGGCTTTCAGCATATCAATGTAAATCTAAAAGTACCACTAACCTATTGTTAAACGTGCTTGATATAAGGGTAAAAATAACCTAGCCAAGTACGTATAAAACGAAGGGAAGTGGTATTTTTGCGTAGAATTTCTATGGCAAAACAAGCTAATTTAACTCTTGATGAACTCTTTGATATCTATATCAAAAAATGCACGATAAAAAATCTATCGGAAAAAACTATCGAGAGTTATAAAATAACTTATAGCATCTTTGTAAAGTTTATCGGTGTGGACTTGTGTCAATAGCGTAGACACAAAAGGTTTAACATTTTATGCTGCCACACAAGCAGCTTCATGTACTATATCTAGGCCTTAAGTCTTTTAGCCTCTTTTTGGCATTTTGAAGTTAAAAATCTTAGTATTCTGATACTACGCTACTAGATATGCTTATTTAGGTTACTATGACTTTAACAACTGATAAAATTACGTTTTATCTATATTCATATGTGGTAATATATATTGTTTTAATAAATAAATGAATATTATCATAATAATATTCTAATTGACTGCCATGGAATAAAACAGTAATATTATACTATAAATACATGACAATCCCATAATATGTAGAACAATACTAAAGTCTGAAAGATAATCGATAAGTAAATGTATACTATAAATATTATTATATAAAGGAAGAAAAGGTGTAGCTGTTAATACATAATTTTGATTATAATGACATTATGCATAATAATTGTATACACCATTTTATAAGAAGATAAATGAATATTACATTAATTGCTTCGGGTTAT
>JGI24707J26582_10001958_pt1 | contig 15855 bp, 15 predicted proteins | sample BioPla1DNA1_FD_26582 | JGI IMG/M metagenome (IMG submission 26582) | reverse complement strand
AATTGTTCAAAAGGGTTATTTTGCCTATAAATATAAAAGAGCAAATTGTTGGATTTTTTTGCCGCCAGACATGGGTGTGTACTTTTGTTTTTTTGATGAAGTTCCNTTTTTCATGGACTTAATTCCTTTATTAGATGATTTAGAAGACTATAAAGAAATTGATAAAAAAAGAAATATGTTGGCATTAAAACGCATTTTAGTTCAACAAGTCGGATTAGATGGAAAAGATTTAGTTTTTGAACCAGAAGAAGCTAGTGCAATGCATGATGGTGTTATTGAAATGTTGCGTGATAATCCAGACTTAGATGTAGTTACAACCTATAATAAAATGGAATTATTAGATTTAACTGGAGACAAAGATGAAAAAACTGAGATTGAAGACATTCAAACTTTAGTTTATGACTCTGCCGGCATTTCAAAAGAGCTATTTAACTCATCTACGGAAGCAGGTTTGGAGGCGTCCTTAGTTAATGACTTAGCCATGATGATGATATTAGGTAGAAAATACGCTCATTTTATAACCACTTTAATAAATAAGAAATTCAGTAATAAAAAAATTAAATTCAAATTTTTGATATTACCAGTTAGTTATCACAATAGTAATGAATATATATCTAAGGCAAAGGATTTGGCGGCATTTGGTTATAGTTTCTTAATTCCAGCTCTAGCAACAGGCATAGACCAAACAAATTTAGAAGATTTGAAGTTGCTTGAAAACGATTTATTAGAACTAGATGAAATTTTAAAACCATTGCAATCCGCTTACACTCAATCTGGCAAGGCTCAAGGCTCTGCGGTGGAAACTACAGTCCCAGTTGCTGAAAAGCCTGTTATAGAAGATCCAGTAGAAACAGAAAATGGAGGTGAGGAAAGTGGGAATAGTCCAAATAAATGAAGATAATCTAAATAAGATAGATATTACTCTATATGGTGATACCGTTAAAATAAGTGATACTTTATCTAAAGCGAGGGCACGAATTTTTTATAGGGGGTTCAATAGAAATCGCACCTATATATCAGAGGAATTTGCATCTCAATTAATAGACTCTCTACCTTATTGCCCAATAAAAGGCATTTTTAATTATACTGATGTAGACTTTGAAGCCCACGGAGAAGAGAATACAGATGGTAGAATTTATGGCATCATACCAGAAGAAGTGAATTTTGCATGGGAAAAACATCTTGATGAAGATGGTGTTGAAAGAGAGTATGCTTGTGCTGATGTAATTTTATATACAGCATTGTATCCAGAAGCTTCTTTAATATCTGGAAAAGGTCAATCTATGGAAATATATAGAAAGACTTTAGAATATGAATATAAAATTGCGGAAGATGGACTCCCATATGTATATTTTATTAAAGGCAGTTTATTAGGCTTACAAGTTCTTGGTAATGACCACGAACCATGTTTTGAAGGTGCAGCATTTTTTGAGCTATATAAAGAAACTAAGGACTTAGTTAATTATATAAGAAATTTTAGCAAAAAACAGGAGGGAACAAATATGGATCTAACAAACAAAGAAATCAAAGATGTAATATTTTCAGAGTTTAAACTATCAGATAGTCAAAAGTCAGACCTTTTATTTATGGCTATTAATCCTGATTATAATGAAGAAAATGATTGGAGAGTTGATTTTTGGATTCAAGAAGTATATGATGATTATGCTATCATAGTAAAAAGAGGTAGCAGAGAAATTTTTAGACTACCTTACACAAAAGATGAAGACAGTGTTACAATCGGTGAAAAGGTTGCGGTCTCTATCNTCTATGCGACAGAAACAGAAAGAAAAGCACTNGANGCAATGCAAGCAGTAGGNGGAACATATGAGCAAGTAGAAGTTCTATTTTCTCAAGCAAACGCAGATGTAGCTACATTAAAAAAAGAAAAAGAAGAGCTTTTAAAATCAATAGAAGACTATAAGATTAGCATTCAAGATTTTGAAACAGAAAAAGTAACTTTCTCTGAAAAAATCCAAAAACAAGAAAGACAAATTGATGAATTGACTAATGAAAAAACAGAAATGGAAAAAAGCAAAATTACTATTGAAAAGGAAATTGAAGAACTAACAGAATTCAAGAAGATGATTGATACTGAAAAGAAAACNGCAATATTAGCAGACCTTTGCGAAACTCTTCCAGAAAATGTTATTGAAGATTTCAAGAGTAAAATGGATGCTTTTACAGTAGAAGATTTTAAGAAAGAGGTCGTTTCAGCTGCTTATGACAATGATCCTGCTATCTTTAAAAAGTCTGAATCAGAACTTATCTACAAACAAGGTTCAGATAAAAACTTAGATACTGGAATTATTAGTATTTTAAACAAATATAAGGGAGGTAATAAATAATGGCAATTAAATTTTTCGATTGCAAGGGGTTTGGTCAGATAGAACCAAATCAAGTATGGTTTACTCGTGCAGGCATGAGCGAATCTCAAGTACAGCTTGACCCAGAGGTTTTCGCATCTAATTTTCCAATGACAGCAGAAGAGGCGGCTGATGGATTGATTTATGCAGAGAACGGAGCTTTTCTTATTGTAGATAAAGCAAATGGTATTGCAACAGTTCCAACAGCAGAACTTGCCGCAAAGGGTTTTCCAATAGGAATTAACTATTCCTCTGAAAAAATCTATAATCAGTTTACACCTGGACGTAAAAATTTCTGCATGATTTGTGGAGAATTTTTACCTAGAATTGGGTACACTGATGTTGGCATGAGAATTACTACTAATGCAGTAGCTTGGGAAACAACGAATGAAGACATTTTTACAACTGCAAATGAAACTTTTGATTCAGATATTATGTATTTTGATGTTAAGGCGGCTTTAGATGCCGGCACAGACGTTTTTGCATATCTAGTAGATGGATCACTTGGTAAGCTAGTAATTGGAGCAGATCCTGAAGATGCTCTTGGAACTATTTCAGCTCAAGTAGTTAAGGCATATACAAATGCAGATGGAACAAAGTCATTTATGTTCCAATTCAATAATAGACCATCAGTCTAAATAAAAAGGAGGTTAGAATATAATGGTAATAGATGTTAAGGGAATTAAAGATTTAATAGTTCACTCTTTTAAAGGAACAACTCCAGACCCAACAAAATTTTCTGTTTCAGATGTAAGAGAAAGCTTAAAGGCAGAAATCTCTAAGATTGCAAATGATTACAATTCTTATCGTAGAAATAAACTTGATCTTTTTGAAATCCTTCAGGAAGCTTATACAGAAATTCTTCCACAGTATGTAGAGGACGTTATGGGAAATTTTGCAGAAATTAAAACAGTCGATGATGGAAAGAGGGCACAGTTCGTAAGAAAGAGAGGTCGTCAGCGTGCAAAACAATTCATTACTCAAGTTGGTCTTTCTGGTGTTTATGAGTCTTTCAGACTTGATAAGGACACTTTTGAAGTAAGCGGAACAGCTATTGGTGGTGCGGCTTATATTGATTTTGAGAGATATATTTGTGGAGATGAAGATATTTCTGAATCAACAGCTATTTTACTTGAGGGTATTCAAGAAGCTATTATGGGTCAGATCCAAAGAGCTTTGATTGCGGCAACAAATGCAGAAGATAGACCTGCTAAGAATGTATATGTTGGTGCAGGATTCGATGCAGATGCTATGAAGAGACTTTGTTCAGTTGCTCGTAGCTATAGCAATGGTGGAGGAGCAACAATATTTGCATCACCAGAATTTGTAGATGCAATGGGTGCAGACGCTATTGCTCAACCAATTTTTGCTGGAACTCAGGCTAGTGGATATGCAGGTGCGACTCCAGTTTATTCACCAAAGGACATTAACGACATTGCAAATACAGGTTACATCACTTCTTTCAGAGGTAATCCAATTGTTCTTATGCCACAAAGCTATACAGATGAAACTAATGAGGTAACAACCATTAATCCTGGTCTTGCTTATATTTTCCCATCTGGCGGCGAGAAGGTTGTAAAGATAGTATTTGAAGGACCTACAAGAGTAGATGAATTCAAAAATAGAGATAGGAGCTTCGAAATTGAAGCATATCAAAAGGTTGGTGTAGCAATTCTTTCTAACCATAACTGGTGTATTTATGAGAATGAAGACCTTACTGATACTGATGATTTTCCTACAAAATATCCAGCATAATAGACACTTAATATAAAAAATGAGAGTGGTGAGTGAGCTAATCTCACTCGCCATTTTTGAGTTAAAAGGAGGAAATAATTATGGCACAAAGAATGGTAAAATTGCAGAATATGGTTAATAAGACAGTGGGTGTAAAAAATCCGGACTACAATATTCATAGAGAATGGAAAAGGAAAGGGCAGATCCAATCTATCCCATTTGAAACAGTTGAACAACTGCTTTGGACAGATGGTTTTCGTAGAATGTTGACTAAGGGCATTTTATATATTAATGATATGCAAGACAAGATTGACTTAGGTCTAGAACCAGAAGGAGCAAAAGAACCAGAAAATATTATCATTTTAAATGATGGACAAATAAAAACATTNNTATTNNTNAGAACTTTTGAAGAGTTTAAAGAAGAAGTTAAAACTTTGAATTTAACACAAATAAGAAACATTGTTAANTATGCGATTGAAAATGAAATTGCAGATGTATCAAAAAGTGANTANTTAAAAGAGATTACAAACATTGATATTCTGAAGTCAATTTCTTTAAAGAAAGAATTAGAGAAAGAAGATCAGAAAGAAACTAAGTAGGTGATGTAATAATGATTACATTAATGGATGTATATGATTCTTTTCTGTCAAAAGTTAATGAAGATGATTGGGCAGATTGTCATTGTAAAGAAGATCTGGAATGGTATATTAAAGATTGGCGTTCAATTTTAGATTCTGCATTAATTTACTTTCGTTTTCCTAGATTCTCTCTTGAAATAGATGAGGAAACTCAAACATTTAAAGATGAAAGATTAGGTAGAGATGAAGTTGAAGTCTTAGCACTTTTTATGAAACAAGAGTGGCTTAAACGAACAATTGATTCTTGGGAAAATGTTAAAACTCAATATGAAGAAAGTGACTTTTCTCAAGCAAATTTATTAAAAACTTTTATTTCTTTAAGAGCTGAAGTTAAGGACGAAGCTCAAAAAGCTGAGGCAATTTATTATCGTTCGATTAATAAGAAACCCTTCCGATTTGGAAGATTATCGGGAGGTAATAAAAATGGAAGAAGATCACTCTAAAACAGAATATAAAGAAAAAATGAAGAAAAAATTATATGGACTGCTAAGAGAAAGAGAGAAAAATGGAGAATGGGAAAAGTTTCTTGATGCCATTTTAATTGAACTTCTTGGGTTCAATGAAGAAGCTAAAACAATTAATTATTACTCACTTTCACATAAATTAGCATCTTGTAGAATGTTGTCTTTTAAGTATTTTAGAAAAACCATTTTCGATTGTATGAGTTTATTTGAGAGGATTGATTTATAATGAGCTATTTTGAAGATGTTTATTTAAAAAGATTGAATAAGAATGGAAATACTTCTCAAGAAAGAATTTTGACTAGAAAAGAAAAAGAATTTGAAAAATTATTTCTTAAACAGTCAATGTATCAAGCTTTAATATACCAAAAAAATGAAGAAACAATAAAAATCACCTCATCTTTACAACCAAATAAATGGAATGAAAACCAACTTTTATCTAATCTTTTAGTAACTCACTCTTGCGGCAGTAACATAAAAACTGGGGATATTTTATCAATATTCCAAAAGATAAAAGATATTGAATATGACAAGATATGGTTGACCTTATTTGCCGAGGAAAATATTGCTAAAGGATACTCTAATTTTAAGTTAATTTGTTTAGATAGTATTATTAATTTAACTAATGAATATGGTGATACTCTTCATTCAATTCCAGTGAAATTTGTCAATGCCTCAGCCTCTCTTGCAAAAGATTTTTTCTCTTTTACTATGGCAAATAAAGGCTATCGAGAACCAAATAGAGANATAAAATTTATCACTCAAGATTTTGATTTTTTGGAAAAAGACAGGTATTTTGAACATAAGGGAAAAGGCTGGGAAATTACAGGAAAAGATGATACATCCATAGATGGAGTTGCTTATGTATCTATTGCTGAAAGATTGTTGAGTGAAGCAGAGCCTCGTTCTTCTGAAGAAATTCCAGTTGGAAAAGATACTAATTTTTTCCTTAATAACAAATAGGAGTTGATAAAATGGAAACAAAGTCACAAGTTAAGTATGGACAAGAACTTGGTCCTAATTTAATTAAAATTGCTAAGAAACTTATTGACAATAAAAATCTTTGTAGACTATTAGTCAACACCGATTTAGACCCATTAAATGAAGAAACTCATGGAGACATTAACACACTAAGTTTATTGCATAAAAACATTAAAGTAATTCCCTTAGTTACCGCTGATGAACAAACTACTCAAAGTAAAATCGTTATACTATACTCTGGCGGCGAAATTGGTGCTAATTTATCAACAGAAACCTTATCTTTCATTATCACTGTCTACGTTCCATTTAAAGAATGGGTGATTACTGGAGATACATTAAGACCTTTTGCAATAATGAGTGAAATTAGACAGTCCTTACAAGATAGAAGGATTAATGGTTTAGGGGAGATAAAATACGATAGTTTTAACCTAGCTACACTTACAGAAGAAATGGGTTGCTATACTATGAGGTTTAATATATATGCTTTCGCCTAAAGAAATTGATGAGATTAAAGAGCAAGCTTACATTGGAGCACCCAGTGCTTTAAAAAATGTTTGTTTAATTAAACCTCTGTTATTAAAAGAAATTGTTTCCATGGGAACTTTACTTTATAATTCTAGAGTGGAATTGCTTTTATTAAACGAAACCTCTATTGCCAAAATCATTAAAGAAAAAACAAAAAAAGAACCAAAAATAGAAGAAATAAAACCTCTTTCTTATCTACTCCAAAGTGCTGAAAAAAATAATATGTTTTTATTAGAGTTACAATCTGCTTTTTCTACATTTATAACAGAAGAAGTTCTATTACTGCCAAAAATCAATAGTGTTCTAGTTGGTCCTCCAGATGAAAGGAGAATGATTACGGAAGAAAATTTTAGTGATTTTCAAAGCATACTAAGAATACAAAATTGTAAAAAAGTAAAAGAACCTCCACCAGAAAATGAATCTGCAATTGCAAGAAAATTCAGATTGAAAAGAGAAGCTAGAGATGCAATAAAACAGAAACAACAAGAAAAAAATGGAGAATCTCTACCTCTTGTTGATATGTTAGCAATAGCTGATGTTTTTGGTATTCACCCAAGTGAAAGGACTTTATATTCTTTCCATTCTCTAATTAAAATGCATCAAAGTAGAGAAAAATGGGATCAAGACATTCAAATGCTCTGTGCAGGAGCAGATGCAAAAAAGATGAAAACCAAATATTGGGGTTCACCCAAAGAAAAATAAGGAGGTAATATGAATGAATCTTTTTGAAAAATATGGTATTAAAGAAGTTGCTGATGTAACTTTCTACAAAATCGAAAGAAAAAATGAAATGTATGAAGCTCAGAGAGAAATTGCTGTTAGTTCTATTCTTAAAAATTCAGTAAGTTTACAGACCGTTTACCCAATGGATGAAAATGGTATAGGAATAGAAGAAGGAATGGAAGCGTATGTTTTTACAAATGCGGATATTCTAACTGGAACTGAATATGAGAACCACACAGAAGTTGAAGGTGACGCCGGCTCTCATGAGTATTCTTATGAAGAGCAAGTTTTAATACTATTTTCTAAGAATCAGAATTTGATTAAGAAAACAGGTGTTCGTTATAAATTTGAAGAGGAGAATCTATTTGGCAATCTAGTATTCAATGATGAGTTTGCCGCAACTCCTAATTCATCTGAAAAAGTAGTTGTTTTAGGTTTGGCTGGTTCATTTGATGTTAACACATACAGTGTTGAAGATATTAACGCTAGCATTGCTGAATTAACTACTACATATAAGGCAAAAGCTTATAATGTTGTTTATAAAAACTATGCAGAATTAGTTGTAGATGACGAGATGGGTTACTACAATCCAAATTTCCTAGGTACTACTGTTGATAAGACATTGGGAACTATTGCTGGACCTTATGCAGCAGAAGATACTATTTTAGCAAAGGGAAAAGACCTTGCTCTTGCAGGCTCTGTACAATGGGTAGATGGTGAAGGTTGTTTATCTATAAATGATGCTATCGATGCATTGAAGAAGAAGAAACAGACTTTGGATGTTGCAACTGAATCTAATGTTGCGGGATTTGCAAGTGTTTCTGGTGGATACCCTATTTCTGACACTTTAGATATAAATGAGACAGACGCTGCTGGCGAATACACTTATTCTGCTGATTTAGATGCTGATCCAGAAACTGATCCTACTACTCTTGGAACTTCAGGGTACGCTTTAAATGCAGTTCTTGAGGCTCTTGCTGAAATCTCATTAACGGGAGATGCAATAGGAGAAGATATTGTTATATCAGGTAATGATAATGTAGCACCATCTAATAGAGCAATCTATGTAAGAACAGATGGAGCACTTGATATGTCAGCAAGTTCTTACATCTATGTTATGAAAAACATAAATAACCGCAAACTAGCTTCAGACACAGCAGGAATCTTCTCTTTCTCTGATAAAAAGGGTAACACAGTTTACTATAAAGATGAGATTTTCGCTGGTGTAGAATATCTTGCTCTTGTAATCATTGGAAATAAAGGCTTGATTTTCAAAGTTGCTCGCAATGGAGTTAAGAAGATTGAAAAGGTTGGTTGGGTAATTAATGAGAATGGATATGTAACAGATGCTCAAGCCGCAAGACTTGTAGAAAATGGTTTAATTCATACAACTAATATCACAATTAATGATGAATCTTTTGACGCAACTTGTGAAGTTTCTGGTTTAACAGTTCGTAAGACACCTAAGCTAGTAAACAGATATGTTCCAGTTCTTTTCTTAGACACTCTTAAAGTTTCAACTATTGAACAAACAGCTGAACAAACATCTGCAAATGGTGGTAGAGGAAATGGACAGTTAATTATCTGGGATTACAATAAAGAAATTACGATAACATTAGAGGATGCTCTATATAGTCCTGCTTCTATGAGTGCAGCACTTGGTTCATATGAAGGAAACGACTTTACTAAGGGAGTAAAAACTACTAAGAGAATTGATAGAATGGAGCCTTGTGTGGCACCTCGTTCATTCATCGTACCTGCGGGCAATAGCAATGGAACACCTTCTGAAGGAGAAAATTCACCTCAAGCAGTTTATATTGAAAAGGCAACAATGCAACCTTATCAAGATGGTTCACCAATCGCCGAGGGTGAAACGTACTTAAAGTGGACTCGTTCAGTAGCTTATGGCGATAATAGTCTTGGTAATACAATTGAAATTTCTGCTGATAAATTCCCAGGCACTTATATGATTGTTGGAGATACTTTCTCAAGAAATAAGGAAACTGGTGAAGACCAAAGATTCCAATTCTGTATACCTCAAGCAAAAATGGGTACAGAACAGTCAATAAAATTAGAAGCAGAAGGAGAACCAACAGTGTTCAATTTAAACATGACAGTTCTTAGACCTGATGATGGTGTCATGGTTAAACTAACTCAATATGACGTTGTTGAGAATACTGAAGAAAATGATGGTTCTACTATGATTAAGGGTACAGAAAATCTTAACTTGTTAGATAACGCTGAAATGTTCAAGGTAAATTCAGACGTTACTGATGAAATCACTTTCATTGGAGCAACAGAATACTAAGATAGGTAAAAATTAAATTATTGGCTATTGAATTAAATAGTTCGATAGCCAATTTTATTAAAATTTTCCTTATGTGAGGTGAAAAATAAATTGAACATATTTGATCAATATGGTATTAAAGATGTTTGTGAAGGAGTTCTTTATAGCATACATAAAAAGAAAGATGGTAGTGGAGAAATTTATTATGTTCCGGCTCTTTATTTAGACACTTTAAAGGTTTCAAGCGTTGATAAAGCCGCTGAAAACACTTGGGCAACTGGTGGTTTAGGCAATTCTAGATTAATTTGTTGGGATTTTGGAAAAGAAATTAATGTGAGNTTGGAAGATGCNTTNTGTACTCCTGCATCTCTAGGATTATGTTGGGGCGGCATATTAAGTACCGATTGGAAAGAAAATGAAATTTCTCAGGATTATGGAATTACTTCTAATAAAAAAGAAGTAGAAAAGCTCTCTAGAATGGAAAAAGTCTTTTACCCAAAAGGAGATAGACAAAAAATTGGAAATCTTCTACCACACTTATCTGATGATCCTAAAATGGAAGATGGATTACCACTTCAATCGTCAATAATTGACGGAACGATAGTTGAAGGTTTTGGGTATGTGAAGAATAAGAGTTATAAGTGGAATATGGCAATAGAATCAGACATAAAATCAATTTCTGTTGTTCCTAATAAATTTTTTGATGTATATGGTAATTCTTATCCAATCATTCAAAAAACTGCAATTGGAATTAGACAACCAAGTTCAACAGATGAATTCAAATTAGAAGTTATATATAAGATTAATAATGCTCCAACAGTTGAAGAAGAAACAGAAGAAAATATTATTATAAATGTAGGAGAAGAGACTTTATTACCTGGATTAACACCAATACTTGAAGCAAATTATTTAAAAATTAGAGTGGATAATAATGATAATTACTCTGCTTATCTTGGAACTGCTCCAAATGTTTTTGATGAAAATCCTACTGAAACGATTAATACAAGTCAATTTAAAGGAATAGATATGTGGAATAAATTTAATTCAATTAATGAACTTATTTATTTCATTATTACTAAATATGAAGATAATATACTCTCTATTGCGGCGGCAACGATAGAAGATGGTGGAGCAGTTGGAACTTCCTATACTGTTGAATCATCAGATTTAACTTCTCAAGAAATTGCTAACACTCAAGGAAAGTTATGGTCTTTTGTAAGTCCAAAAAATCTTGCTCCTTATGATGACGACTATTGGTTTAGTCAAGGTGAAAGTTACTACATTAAAACTTTTACTCTTGCGGCGAGAGATAAGAAACTTAAAGCAAAGAGAATCGAAGTTACTGCAGGTCAATTTCCAGGAATGTATATGTTTATCGGAGAAACATATATAAGGCAGAGAGAAACTGGTGAAGATGAAAGAGTCCAGTTAAAGTTCCCTTTGTGTAAAGTGAAATCAGAACAATCTTTAACTCTTGAGGCTGACGGCGAACCTACTGTTTTTAATCTTAATCTTGAAGTAGCTAAACCAGTTGCCGGTTCAATGATGGAAATAACATTTTATGATGTAGAAAAAACTCTTACATTAAATGAAGATAATGTCTTTGAAATAAGAGATGGTTCTACAAGAATAGCTGAAGAATAGGAGGTGAATAAATGAATATATTCGAGCAATATGGTATTAAGGAAGTTGCTGATGTAACTCTTTATTCAATTGAATTAGATGAAAATGATGATGAGATTTATGTACCAGTCTTGTATCTTGATACTTTAAAAATATCTTCAGTAGAAGAAACAGCACAGCAAACATCTGCAAAGGGTGGCTTAGGCAATCCTGAATTAATCATTTGGGATTATGGTAAAGAAATTACAGTAACATTAGAAGATGCAACATATAGTCCTGCTAGTCAAGGTATGATGTGGGGCGGCAAGCATGGAACTAAAAAGTTTGAACTTTATGGTGATTTCTATTCATTACAAATAGGAGCAAATCTTTCGGCAAAGATTATTTTTAATGATTTTTCTGATTTTAGACAGACTAGAAATAGTTCAGGTTATGATACATTTATTTGGACTTGTTCCATACAATTAATTACAGACAATGGAGCTCATCGCTACATGAAAGAAAATGTCCAAATTTCTTATTATCTTGTAAATGGTGTTCCTCATTGGTCAACAGATAATCCAATTACCATTGAAAACAAAGGGCATTTTACTTTAATAAATGATAGAAACACTCATGTGGCACCACCTCAAGAAGTAATGTATCAAATTGATCATGCATTGAATAATGTAGACTATTTAGACAGACTTGAGAAATGCACTGCTTCTCAAACTTTTGCTATTGATACAGATATTAATACCCTTCATGGACAATATAGATTCCTTGAAAAATACTCACAATGTGCTTTAACTGTTTTCATAGACCCAAGAACTATGCAACCCTATGAGCCAAACACTTCTTCTTTTGTAAGAAAAAATGGTCAAACAATTACAGGACAACTTAGAGTAATTAAGCAAAATGAGCAATATTATAAATGGACTCGTTCTAAAGCTTTAGATTACACATCACTTGGACATCAGATAATTGTAGATGCAACTCATTTCCCAGGAACTTATCGACTTGTAGGTGAAACATATTCTAGAAGTAGAAATACAGGAAAAGATGAGAGATTCCAATTTGAAATTCCTTTATGCAAGATGGGTAGTGAAAATAGTTTTACTTTTGATGCGGCGGGTGATCCAACCACTTTCACAATGACATTAAAAGTTTTAAGAAAAAATAATGGACAGATGATGAAGTTGACTCAATACTCTGTTGAAAAGGCAAAATATGACGGAGTTACTAGTGATAGTACTAACGTAATTCCAGAAGACGAGGTGGTGCCCACCATCCCCGATTTCGGGGACGACTGATGAGCCACTTGTTTATGGATGGGAAATAGTAAAATTTGGTCTGGTATATGATGGAGCAAGAAATCTTTCATTTTTAAGTCCTGATGATGAAGAAACTTATGAGGTAGGAGAAGAAATTACTCTTGTGAATAAAACAGAAGGTTTCACAAAAAATGATGTTGTAGTTAAATTAACAACAGTGAAATTACAAAAATATGCTTTTCAAAGAACTATTAATGGAGTTTTACAAGTAGATGAGGAAGGACACCCAATTTATCGTAGAGATTCTGCTGATAATATTATAATTGCTCAAACGCAAGTAGATAGCATTTTAAATACAATCCTTGATCCAGAAGAATATGCCGCTAGCATACAAGAAGTTTAGGAGGTGAATAAATGAATTTATTTCAACGATATGGTATTAAAGAAGTTGCTGATGTAACTTTCTATGCAATTACTTCAGTAGGAGAAGAAGAAATTTATACACCAGTTTTATTTTTAGACACTTTAAAGGTTTCTACATTGGAAAAAGTTGCCGAAAAGGTAGAAGCTAAAGGTGGGAAAGGTAATAAAAAGTTAATTACTTGGAATTTTGGAAAGGAATTGACTTTAATATTAGAAGATGCACTATTCTCTGCGGCGAGTATGAGTATGATTTGGGGAGGAAAGTTAGAATCTAGATTATCAGATTACACTTCAGCCATTGTTAAATCTAATCTAGCAAATAAATATGGAAAACTTAACTATTCCACAAAAGCATATCCTTCGCCTGCTTTAACTGATTCAGAATGGGAAATAGTTTTTACAATAGCAGAAGAAATTGCTTTAGATTCTGGTAGTGGAAATGAAAATCCAGCGATATATCTAATGACTGATTTACCAGAAGATACTCCTTTTGTAAAAGAAAATCGTGTCACTTTAATTAANAAATATTTTCAGAGATTATGGACAGGTTCGGATGATACAAAAGCCTTGCCGGCGNGNNTAATTTCAGAAATACTAAACAAGATTGATACACTTGATAAAATTGGCTATATTGACACTGACATTCAAGATGTAGAAGTAATAGATAGACTTGAATCTTGCATAGTAAAAGATAAAGGTGGACTTAAAATTAGCACAACTAAACAAAAAGAAAATCTTTTTAAATATTATGCCAATGACAATAGTTCATCATTTACAATTTTTTATGATTCTAAAACTATGCTTCCACTTTTTAGAATTAAAGAAGATGGGAAAATTGAAGGTTGGAATGGAGATATTGATACAGATGATGGAGTTTTAGAAGAAAGTGATACTTTCACAATTAAAATGGGAACTGTCTATAAAAAGTTTACAAGAACAGTTAAATACAAGAATAATACAGATGATAGTGTTCTTGGAAGAACTTTTGTAATCGATGCAGAAACATTTCCAGATTCTTATAAGATTGTAGGAGAAACATATAAAAGAGATGAAAAAACAGGAAAAGACCAACGTTTCCAATTTGTAATTCATAGAGCAAATGTTTCAACTGACACTTCAATTACACTACAAGCTGAAGGAGACCCAACAACTTTCACAATGTCAATTGATGTTTTAACACCTCCAAATGGTATTATGATGGAATTAAAGCAATTTGATGTAGAGGAAGATAGATTTGAAGGTGGTACAAGAATCGTTCCACAAAGAGGAAAATACTCTTACACTGCAACTAATATTGAATATATTCAAAGTCTTGATGCTGACATTGAAAACAATGAAATTTATTAAGTCCAAGATGATAAGACAAGTTAATAGCTTGTCTTATTTTTTTAAAGATTTCAGAGATAATAATTACCTATTTATAAGAAAAGAGGTGAATATAGTGCAAGAATTTTTAGGAACAAAAGANATGTATGATGTTAGNTTAAAACTAAATCGCCCAGTAGATTTTAATAATCAACATTTTGAAGTAAATGAAACTTTATTATCTTTTAAAAGTGTGGAAATTTCTACTCTTGATGAAGTTAAAACAACTACACAAGCAACAGGAGGTTATCATAATATTCCGCTAATTAACTGGGAAGTAGATAAAGAAATGAAGTTTGCAATTTCAAATGGAGTATTAACTCCAGTTAGTTGGGCAATTTTAAGTAATTCAAAAATTGAGAATGTTAAAAAGAAGTCAGTTCCTTTTAATGAGCATATTAAAGTAATTGAAAATGGGAAGACTGCTATTGCAACATTAAAATATTGTCCAAATTGTCTTAATGAGAAAATGGGTGTCCAAGGAAATCCAAATGGTGAACCTATGCCAATGGGAAGAAGATGTGAATTACCATTAAAACCCTTGCCACCATCTAAAGAAAAATATATTTTTTGCTATGATGGAGAAACTGGAGAAAAAATAAAAGATTTCCAAATTTGTGGAAATAAAATCATAGTAGGTTTTAATCATAGGAGTATATATGTAGACTATACTTTTGATTATAATGATGAGATAAAAGTAATTGAGGTTGGCAATAGACTTTTTAATGGTTTTTTAAACCTAACAGGAAAGTTGAGTGTGAAGGGAAAAAATAGTGGACAAGTAACCACTGCGATATTGGAAATACCAAAAATTAAATTATCTTCTAGTCTATCAATTAGATTAGGAAAGGGTTATAATGAAGCTACAGTTAGTGACTTCTTTTTCACTGGGTATCCTGATGAAAACATTCGGAGAGAAAAGCAATCAGTGGCGAAAATAACTTTTCTTAATACAGAACTAACAGAAGATTATATTTAAGACGGTGTTTATCAATGCCGTCTATTTTTATTGGAGGTGAAAAATGAATTTTGTAGGCATTGCAACTGATAGTAAATATATGTTTTATGATGGTCGAGCCTTTTCAGGAAGAGAGCAATATAGAGAAAGAAAAGCCGAAATGGAAGAAGAACTGAGAACTAACTATAATCTTTTAAAACAAATAGGAGTTGATGATAACCCTACTTTAAGTGAAAAAGTTTTAGCGAATTTAGAAACTTCAATAAATGAAAGCTTGCAAAGAGAAAAGAAGTTTTATGGACATAAGAGAAATGTAATAAAAAGTTTTACTCCAAATGATATTGATGGTTTTATTACGCAGAGCAAAGAAATTGAAGAACAACTATCAAGCATTTTACTTCAAGGTAAAAATATTGGAGATCAAGGATATACAGAGCTTTTAGCAGAAATTGGTAGTGAGGATTTTTTAAATAGAATTACAGTAAGATCTGCAACTCTTTCTTATCAACTTGCCGGAGGAG
>JGI24707J26582_10001955_pt1 | contig 15870 bp, 25 predicted proteins | sample BioPla1DNA1_FD_26582 | JGI IMG/M metagenome (IMG submission 26582) | reverse complement strand
TGGATTCTCTTTCATATAAGAGTTAAGTTCTTCAACTGCGCTAACATTTTCATCTGTAAATTCTTTAAAATATCTTTTCATTCTTTTACCTCTTTCTTCCTAAATCTTCTAAGTATATATTAGATAAAATATATATAAATATACTAGCAATAGGCAAAATTCTTTACTTGAAATACCCAATTTCTAATTCTTGTTTCTTATCTGTAATAGATAAACTTAAATAACGAGGATTATTTAGATTATCGTATATCGAAATTGTAAAATCTAAAGGTTCTTCATCGTTATCATAAAATTCATATGTATCAATATATCCGTTAGAAAAAACTCTATAATTAGTTTCTTCAATAAGTTCTAGAATTTTATTAACAGAAGTTCGTAAACTTTGATAATTTTCTTCTTGAATTGAAAGTAAAAATAAATCTTTAACATTTTTAGTAAATTCTTCAAATTTTATCATTTTACAGTCCCTCACTAATTCCTATAATTTTATTTACTTCTCTTCCTTACTTTCTATATATATTATATAACATATATAAGAATTTTTCAATATAGTTAGGTGAAAATCTTTAGGTTGATAAGGAAATATAAATAAGGAATAGCCTTTAAGGTCAGTTGTTTTTATATATACTACAAAAATACAGAAAATTTTACATTTTGAAAATCTTCTCTCGTTGATTTTGAACACGTTATATCGAAGAAATTTGTAGGTTTTTGACCCTATTTTGACCCATTTTTAACGTCTGTGATGTACTGTACTTGACAGACTAAAATTCACTCTCAGAATTGATTTTTATGGAAGTAAAAAGTAAGATTTTATCAGAGGTAAAATGGAGATTTTTACTAGCACAAAAACAAAGATTTTAGAGAAATATAAATCTATAATAAAATTAAAGTATATTAGAGATAAAAGAAAACCATAAAGACTTGCGGGAAAAATATAGATAAAATAAAAAGGACGTTGTTGTTAGTCCTTTTTTATTTATTTTATTATTATCCCTTATTCAAAAACAAAGTAAGGTTTTGGGAGACGACCTTCTCGAATAAGAGCATATTCAAAAATTCCTTGCTTTCCCCAGCACTTATATTCAATATTATCATTTTCTGGTTTTCCAGTTTTACTAAAAATTAGGGGGTCTGCTTTAATTTGGTCTTCTTTACTAAGAGAATCTTTGGGAACTAAAGAACCATTTAGCAAAACGAGTTGTTTCTGTTCACGGTTATCACCTAAAAATAAAGGTTTTGTAAAAGCTTCATAATATTGTATTTCAAAGACTCTGTTCTTGCCGAGGAGAATTCCAAGAAAGATAGATTCTAAAGAAGCTTCGGGTTTAGTTTTAATAAAATCTAAGATAGAAGCATACTGTTTACCTTTCATAGGAACAAGGTGAAAGAATTCATAAAAAATCTGCGGAATAACAACCGCCTTAATTTCACTTAATTGTTCAAGAAGCTCTACTTTAATAGAAGTTTTATCAATATGTTTAACAGTAGGGGTAATAGAAATATTAGGATTATTAATCAAGCCATTATTAACTAAATCAATTTCATCTAATTTGTCAGTATAATCATTTTTAGTATATTTTTNAGGAATCTCAACAAAAAGTTTATTAGTTGTTAAGTCTTTATAAATAGGAGAAATTTCACGGGTATCCCAATCAGCTACTTTCTTAGTAGAAGCTTTATAAGTTGGTTCAATGTGATAACCAAAATTTTCCATAAGAGTAAAGATGAAAGAAGCTTCTTCTTCATTCCCTAAAAACCATTTATAAATTTTACTCTCAGGATTATTCAGTTGAGGACATAATTCTTTGTAAGGGTCTCCTTTACAGTTTTCAAACCATTCTGCAAGGAAATCTGGTACATATGGTTTATATTTATCAAAATTTGTAATTTTTTTCTGTTCTAATAAGTATTCTTTTAATAACATTTTCACGACCTCTTTTTCTTTAATGTATTATATAAATAAGTCTTTTTATTCTTGATAGCTACGTAAATCAAACGACCAGTCATTTTCGAGGACAAATTCAAGGTTATCCGTACCATAACAAATATGAATGTCATAACTAGAAGAAGAATCATTAATTGTAGGTTCTTTTGAAATATAAATTGTGAAAGAATCTTCACCTTGAGAAATCACGTATTCATCAAGAACTTTTTCTTGATAACCACATTCAATAAGTGAAGTATGTTTGTGGTGGCAATAATCAAATCGGAATCACCTATTTTTCTACTTAGACGTTTATAATAACTATATGAACGAAACATTGTAATTTTAACATTCCACATATCACGAACTTTATCAGAAAAAATAAAGTCAAGGACTTCCTTTTCAGTCTTTTTAAAGAAGTTGATAGATTCTTCTCCTTCTTCGAAGATATTAGAAGTTTCATTTTCATTTACTGATTCTTTAAAAGCTTTAGTAAGGATTCCTTTAAATTCTTCTACTAGTTCTTTCATTTTTATTTATCTCTCTTTCTTACTTTCTATATACATTATATATTATATATAATATATTGTCAAGAGATTTTATATAAGAAAATGCTTCCATTTATTTACAGGAAATAAATAAGTCTACTGTTAATAATTATAGTTCTAGTAAGTTAATCTAGAACGACAAAGGGAGAAAAGTAAAAAAGACTTATATAATATATAAGCCAATATTTTTTATATAGTTAGTCTATAACCTCTTCTTTGCGAATCCAAGGGTAAGGATAAGCTTCCCTAATTTCTTCTTCAGTAAGATGAAACATATCCAATTTTTTCCAACCTTCTATATCAGTCCTTATCACATCAACTTTACCAATTTTATTTTTACCAAGTACGAGACTTACATTGTCAGGTTCTGCTGTGGTAGGTATTTCAACTGTATACAGTTTTTCTTTCTTTACTTTATAACCAAATTGGTGCATATTCACAAGCGTTTGAATAGGTTTGTTCAGATTGAAATCTTTGTCAAGCCAATCCTTTAAATTAGAATCTTCAATAAAAGCAAAATCTAAGTTTAAGTAATCATTAATTAAATATGCTAGATTATTTTCAAAATTATCTTTATTTTCTTCATACCAATCAGCAACATATTGAGGTACTACTGGTTTTTCAAATTCTTTATGATTCATTTTTATTTTTCTCTCTTTCATCTTTCTGATTATATTATATATTATATATAATATGTTGTCACTAGTTTTTATCAAAGAAAGTGTTTTCATTTATTTACAGAAAAGAAAAAAGACTTATATTTTATATAAGTCTTAGTGGAATGGGTGATAACCGCCTTTAACAGTCCAATGAACTAAGTCATAAGTGAGAAGACGGTAATCAACGATTGGTCCTACGGCAGATTCTCTTTCAATAATCAAAGTTTCAGTGTCTGATAAATCAATCAATTGTTGGGTTTCAGAAATATATACAGCAGGCTTGCGGAGTTGATTCGTTTTAGCAATTTTTCCTTCTTCTTCAAGTAAATAAACTAAATCCCATACGAAACATTGATTTTTGTTTGCTTCTTTAATAATATCTGCTTTTTTCATTTTTAATTTCTCTCTTTCTTACTTTCTATATATATTATATAACATATATAATATAACGTCAAGAGAATTGAACGAAAAATATTGATAAATTTTAATTTTTTTTATAAAATATAGGAAAGGAGTAAATGACTTTGAGAAAAATAGAAGAATCAGCGAAAATATATAAAATGATTTTCCCTAAAGAAGAAAATCCAGAAAAACTAAAAGAAAAAATGATAGAAAAAGAACAAAATGCTATATCCGATTTTGTGAAAAATTTAGATAAAGAAGTCTATGAAAATTTGAGTAACTTTCCCTTAAAGATTCCTGTAAAATTAACAAATCCAGATTCTTTAAAATTAGATTCTAAGTTTATTCTTATAAAAATCCAAGAAGATTTTTATCTATTTCCGAAAGCTTTTAAAAGGGATTTGTCAGATTATTTATTTTTAAAAAAATATATTGCTAATAACTCCTCTAAATATTTAGATATAAAATGGATTATAAGTATATTTATAATATGTTTTTCCTTTATCCTTGTTTCTTTCGTCCCTGTTGTGCTTGATTATTTAGAAGAATGTGTATTAGATGAGAAAATAGTAGGTTGTTTCTGGCTTTTGTATGTCATTGCTTGCCCTTTTATTATTCTTAACTCCATATTATTAGCGTTTACATATGCTGATGATTCTCTAACTCTAGAGGAAAAGGAAAAAGATTTTACTAACGTATCGTCTAGATTACAGAAATTTAAATTTCCTCTAGAATTACAAAATATATATGAAGATATACATATATATGAGAACAGAAACTTATGAACAATAAAAAAGCCGAAATAATTTTATAAAAAAGAGTGGATAATTTATATATTAAAGCTTTACAAAATCTTAGATATATTATATAATATATATAAAAGTTTATAAATATCTTAAAAGAAAGAGAGATAAATAAAGATGACAGAATGTAAGGAAATTAAAAAACCAGTAGTCCCTCAATATGTTGCTGATTGGTATGAAGACTATAAGAATCAGTTTGAAGAGAATCTATTTGACATATGTGTGCAAATTCGTGACTGTACTTTCGAAGATAAACTAAGTGCTTGGTTTAATCATTTGCCTAACAAACCAATTGAAACACTTGTAAATATGCACCAGTTTGGCTATGAGGTTGAGAATGAAAAGCTTTACACAGCTATGTTGCTACTAACTGGTGGCTATCTCAACTATAATGATAATCTCAAAATGCTTAGTATTGTAAATGCACCACATAAAACAGCTAAAGAAGTGAAAGCCTATCACTTCACAAAGCGCACTTTAATTAAGTATAAAGTTTGGAAAAATGATAATTATTTTGTTGATGAGGTGAAAGAATGAATAAACAAGAAGTGTTTGATATCGTAAGTACGCTTAATCCAGATGAACAAGACTTATACGAGTATCAATCTGAAGAAGAGTTGAAAGCTTTTAAAGAAGGTTTTGAATGGGCAAAAAGTAATGCTATGCTTGCAGTTAATCAACTTAAAGAACCCCAAAAACCAGTAGTTCCACAATTTGTAGCTGACTGGTATGAAGAACATAAAGATGATTTTGAACATTGTATATATGAAGAACCTAAAATCATTAGAAAGAAAATTGCATTTGACGATTTAGATGATTTTCACAATTGGTTTAATTTTACCAGTAATAAACCTGTTGAAACACTTGTGAAGATGAAACTATTTGGCTATAAAGTTGAAAAGAAACTTTATACAGCAAAATTAAAATCAACAGGTGAATATCTTCGTTATAGAAGAGAATTTAAAGAAATTCATCATTTTAAAACAACAGATAAAGATGCTAATAGTTATGAAACATACCATTTTACTAAGGACGAATTAAGAAAATATAATGCTTGGGAAAATGAAGCTTATGAAGTTACTGAGGTAGAAGAATGACTACACAGATTTTATTGTTATTAATAATTCTCCCCTAAATATATATAAAAATCCCTTATTATAAATAAGAGATTTTTATTTTTACTTTATAATCTTTATTCACTAAAGAAAACAATATTCTTTTAATTAATTATTCATTTTTTACTTATTCTTTTACTTCTTCAGCATATTCCCAATACGATTCACGTTGTTCCTTGATTTCCTCTTCAGTTAATTTAACGTTCTCACGTTCTTTCCAACGGTCATATACTTTTTGGTGTACAAAATCTACAACAATCTTGCCAGATATATTTTTACATAACACCGAATGCCAGACTGAATCGGGGTCTGAATCTGGAAGTTCTACTGTATACAGTTTCTTTTTCTTGACTTCGTAACCGTAAAGAAATGCACTCATCAAACGTTTCTTTTCTTTATCATAATCTTTACAACTATTCTCTAAAGAATAAGAAGTGTCTCCTATCTTATAAGAAAAACTATCTTGGCTTCCTTCTTTTCCGAAGCGGTCTATATAGTAAAGTGCTTCTATGAAACCAAAGTTCTCCTTAAGTCTGTTAATCCATTCAGCTTCTTCTTTGGTTAAAAGAGCCTTTTCTTCTGAATCTACAGCGCCTTGAGTTTTTAAAACTTCTTTAATTACTTCTTGTTTTACTTGGTCATCATCTTTTTTAATAGAACTTTCTTGTTCTACTGCTTTTTCATTATATGTATCTAAATATTCCATTCCTTCTTCCATTGTATCAAAATGAGGACCTCCTAAGCGACATTTTATTTTAGCACAACGCTGAAAAAGCTACACTAGCACTTTTAAAAAGATATAAAAGTATTGGTTATTACGAATATTTTTATTCTACTTATTTTATCGACCGTATCTATGAAAAGGTTGTTTATAACAATCTTGAAGAACTACTCAGTGATAACTTAGAAAATAAAGATTCTCAAGAATTAATTCAAAAAGCTCAAATTGATATTCTTTTGTTCTTAGAAGAAATGAATAATATCTGCGAACAAGAAGGAGCTTTTACTGAATTTGAATTTTATAAAGCTGCTAAAGAATTACTTGCTAAATATGAATAATCAAAAATAATTAGTATGTATTATTAGGAAAGGATAGGTAAAAATAAATGTATACGGAAGATTTATATAAGGAACGCTTTGTAAGAGAATATAATGAACTGAAAGAACAATTTGCCAAATTAAATGAAACTCTTACTTCGGATTTACCGTTTGCTCCAGCGTGCCCTCTTGATTTGTTACAAAAACAACTTCTAGTGATGAATGATTACCTTCACATTCTAGAAAAACGAGCTAAAATTGAAGGAATTCAGCTGAAATAAAAATTCCCTATATATAAACAAAAAGGCTATTACTATTATAATTAGTCTTTTTATTATATTAGTCCATATTTTCACTTGCTTTGTATTTTTATATAGCTATTATCTAATAAATTTTATTCTTTTTAGTAAAATTAGAAAAATGGCAAAAAAATTGCATTTAAAAAATTTCCTCTCGTTGATTTTGTACACGTTATATCGAAGAAATTTGCAGGTTTTTTGCCCTATTTTGGGCTATTTTTAACGCCCACGATGTACTGTACTTGGACGATTAAATTTTACTCTCAGAATTGATTTTTACGGTGCAAAAAACAAGAAGCTTTACTAGTACTAAAATACAAATAAAATATATATTTTATTCTTGACAATATACTATATATATTATATAATATAATCAGAAAGAAACGAAAGTGAGAAAAATAAAAATGACAGAAAAATTTGACTTTAATAAAATTCTTGATGAACAAAGAGAACACTTTGAAGAAGCTGAAAAAAGTTTGGAATTACTTCATAAAACAGCTAAAAAACTTTACACCCTAAATTGGCAAAGTTGTGTAACATTTAATATTGATATAGATTATGATGTACTTCTTGCATTTCAAGGAGATAGTATTGTATTCAGTGCTGAATTTGAAGGCAGATTTGGACCTTACGATGTAGATTTCATCAGTATCAACATTTCTAAAGACGGTGAAGTTAATATCGTAAACCTTGGACCTTTACTTGAAATCAAATATGCAGACATTAAAGAATACACTGATAAAGTTCTTGCTGCGGCAGTAGATATTAAAGAATACGCAGAAAAAGTTCTTGTTAAGGTTGAAAAGGAAGGAAAAAATAAACAATAAAAATATTAGGTTCCCCTTGTCTTTTTATTTATATATATAAGAAAAAGTAAAAAGCTTAAGAAAACCTTTACAAACATACCTAATATATTTAGAAAGAAGTAAAAGAAGGATAAAATGACAGACTCTAATCAAAAACAAACAGTTAAAAACAAAATTCTAAAAGTATTTGAAAATACTTTCTCTGCTATTCTCGATGAAAGATTTGTTCCTCTTAATGGGAAAAAAGTCGTTGACCTTAATAGTATTATAACATTTTGTGACTTCGCTTTTGATGATTTTGATGAAATCGATTGTGAATTAAAAAATAATACACAACAATATAGAATTATTCTTGAACAAGTTTTGAAAGATTTTCTAGCTAAATCTTATTATATCCCTGTACGATTGCACCAAAAATGTAAAGTGGTTGATGAATCTGTAATTAAAACTATTATGGAAGAAACTCTTCGTAAAGTCAAAAATCAAAAATAATGTAAACCCTATTTAAGGTTTTTTGTTTCTAAAAATTATATATATCTATAGTCTTTCCCTATACGTTGCTATAGATACTTCTAAAGATAAACTTATTTATCTATAAATCTTTTATAAAAATTTTCTCTAAATTTTTGACTATATATACTTTATTTATATATTGTGTTTTCCTATATTTTCATTAAAAAACTCTTGACAATATACTCTATATGTTATATAATATATTCAGAAAGTTGAAAGAGAGAAATAAAAATGACTGAAGTTGAATACAACAAATACTTAAAAAATAAATTTCAAAAAGAAGTAGAAAAGACTTTTGATAATATCCTAGGTAAAAAATTTATAACTTGGAAGACTAATGGGAAAGAAGTTATTAAATTTTATAATTTTGAGATTGCTTTCCCTAAAATTACTTACCTTTGTGAATTTTGTGAATTTGATGAAGAAACTCAAAATATTATTACTCAGTTATATAAAGACCTAAAACAAAATGCTTATTTCATTACTGTAGGTATGGAAAAAATTGAAGTGGTTAATGCAGAATTTGTTAAAGCTACTAAGGGAAAAATCTTAGAAAATTGTAAATAATTAAAATTAATAAGCCCTACTTTTGGGCTTATTTTATTATTTGCTAAACTAATTATATAACTATTCTTGTTATTATTTGAATCTACTATACGATATATTTATTTTGCATACTTTTCATATATATAAATTATCATAAGCCTTATTAAGTTTAAAATTTCTATAGCTTTACTATAATCTATTTTTATTTATTGACTTATTTATAAAAATTAATGTTTCCTATAACTGCTAGTAAATAAAATTACTTTCATTTATAACAACTTGACAATATACTATATATTTTTATATAATATAAACAAAAGAAGAAAGATAAATAAAAATGACAGAATTTGACTATAACAAATACTTAAAAAAGAAATTTCAAAAAGAAGTAAAAGATACTTTTAATAATATACTTGCTCAAAAATTTACTACTATTGATACAGATAAAGAAGTTATTGAATTTGATAAAATTAAAGCTGCTTTTCATAACTTAAATTACCTTTGTGAATTTTGTGAATTTGATAAAGAAACTAAATCTTTTATTTCTCAGTTATATACAGAACTAAAACATTATTATTATTTCATTCCTTTAGGTATAGGTAAGGTCAAAGTGGTTGACACTGAATTTGTTGACACTACTATGGAAAAATACTGGTGGAAAATTTACTCGAGCTTGGAAGTTTACTGATGAGGTAGGATAATATAATGAAAGAAGAAAAGAAAAAAATATCTAATCTAGAAGAATGGAAAAAAATATGGGACGAAGATTGGAACAAAGGTCTTAAACATATTGGAGAAGAACTTGAGCGTGCTGTTAAGCTTGTCCCACCAGAAAGGGCTGAAGTACCTCAATATGTTGCAGATTGGTATGAAGGTCATAAACAAGACCTTAAACTTAGTATACATTGTCTTCGCAATGATATAAGTAGAGATTTAAAGTATCATAAAAACTGGTGGGTGAGTGATAGGAAGTTTGCAAATTGGTATAGTAACTTAGAAAACAAACCAATTCAAACACTTGTACAAATGAGTATATTCGGTTATACAATTAAAAAAGAAAAACTATATACAGTTGAAATACCAAATCCGAATAGTAGGGGAAACGATAAAACGTTTCTTAGCAAAAATCAATACAACGAAGTAGAATTATTTCAATGGTCTCTTTATCCTATATTTAAGTCTCCTTATAACTGGAAATATATAGGAGAACTTACAGAAGCTGAAATAAAGGAAGATTATGAGTGGGCTTGGGACTTAGGCTTTGCTAAAGAAGCGACCGACTGAATTTACCACTATTTGTTGAAAGGATAAGATAAATGTATAAAGGAATAAAAACGGACTTGCCCGATTGGTGGGGAGACGTTATATTTGAGAAAATAGTAAAGGAGAAAGGAGTTAAACAATGGACAAACAAGAATACATTGAGAAAATAGCTGAGCACGAAAAACCTATAGTTCCACAGTGTGTAGCTGATTGGTATGAAGAACATAAAGATAATTTATCTACAGAAATTGGTGATTTTTATGTTGATTTTGTTAAAGATTATTTTAATCCAAATAATGTAGCAATCACATCAGGTTTTGCAAGGTGGTTCGATGTTAATTGGGATACTGCTATTGAAACCCTTGTAAAGATGAAACTCTTTGGCTATGAAATAAAAAAAGTAAAAAAATATACTGTTGAAATACCAAATCCTAACGGTGATAAGTACTCAAAATCATATGATGACGGTTATAAAGGGTACACAAAAACATATCTTGGTAAAAATGAGGACGGTAAAGTAGAATTATTCACTTGGCGTTTCGAGCTTAGGAAAGAGTCCGATTATTGGAAACGAAAAGAAGACGCACAGCTCACAGAAAAAGAAATCAAGGAAGACTATGCTTGGGCTTGGGACTTAGGTTTTGCTAAAGAGGTAAAAGAATGACATATTACTTATATTTTAGTCACGCTGGTTATTATTACATAGATATACGTAAACTATCAGAAGAAGAAATTTATTGTGATGTTTGTATGGATTCTGATGAGCTAATAGGTGCGTTTAAAAATAAGAGTGACCTAACAGAACTCTTAAAAGCGGATAATGCTTATCCAGAAACTATTAGCCAAATTATAATGGAATGGGAGCAAGATTTTATTAAGAAATAATCAGTTCGCAGAGAAGTTTTATAAAAACGTTTATATATAAAGAAAAATAAAAGTCTCTTATTACACATATAAGAGATTTTTTATTTATAAAAAATAAAAAAGCAGAAAATACATATAAACTAAAACGTCTTTATTTTTTACAAAATTCTATTGACATAACATATATATTATACAATATAATTAGAAAGATGAAAGAGAGAAATTAAAAATGACTGAACATAAAGAACCTAACAAAGAAAAACTGTATACAGTTGAAATTCCTCCAACAGAAAGCTTCGGGAATAATGATTTTGTACACTCACACTTCTTATACTCAGGTGATAAAGTTTTATGTTACATTCTTCGTAAAAGTGAAGAAGGTAAAGTATTTTTAGATTGGGTTGTCCCAAAAGATTGGTACACGATTCCGCTTAAAATTGCTAAGCTAACTGAAGATGAAATCAAGGAAGAATATGAATGGGCTTGGTCGTTTGCTAAAGAAGTTACAGACTAACTTATAAAAGAAAATATTGACTTATAATAATATAAGTCTTTTTCTTTTATAAAACTCTTGACAATATAATATATATGTTATATAATATATTCAGAAAGATGAAAGAGAGATATATATAAAAATGAGTGACTACAAAGAATATAAAGAATTTACAGAGAATATTAAAGAAGAAATTGAAAAGACTTTTAAATCTATTTTAGCTCAAAAATATATTCCTCTATGCGGAGACGGAAAAACAGAAGTTATTAAACTTCAAGATTTTGAATATGCTCTTAATAAACTTTTTCAAGATTTGAATTACCTGTACGAATCTAAAGATGTTGATAAACTTCAAGAGTTGAATAATAAATCATATCTACAAAAAATTCAAATTATTCTTATTCACTTATATGAAGACGTAAAACAAAATGTTTATAAAGTCTTCTTTTTATCCCTAAGGGAAGTCGTTGACGCAGAATTTGTTGAAGATACTATGGATAAAGTTCTTCGTAAAATCAAAAATTGTAAATAATTACAAAAAAGTCCTATATAATATAAAAGGACTTTTTTATTATCCTTATTCATATTTTCCCTTCCCTCTTTAGATATTACTAAACTTACCTATACATAATTTCATTCATTATATATCCACCTTTACATTTCTTATTCTAGTAATCCATTCATTTTTCCTAAAAATAGATTAATAGATAATTAGACCTTTTTTATTTTTTGATATAATAATATACCTTTAAAATTTAAAAACTTACCCAAAGGTCTTATATAACTAAAATCATATATATATTTTTTACATCAAAAGTCCTTTATTTCTATTTCTTATATATTAATTTCTCTAATATATTAGTTTCTATGTTAGTAAAAATCCCTACTCTAATAACAACTAAAATCTTAGTTTTTATGTCCGTAAAAATCAATGTTTCAACGTTCGTTAAAATCAATTCTGAGCGTGATTTTTAATCGGTCAAGTACAGTACATCTTGGACGTTAAAAATGACTAAAAATAGGGCAAAAAACCTGCAAATTTCTTCGATATAACGTATACAAAATCAACGAGAGGAAAATCTTAAAATGCAATTTTTTACGTATTTTTCAATTAACTTAATAAATTTCTCTTTGCTCTTATTATTTTACTTATATATTTAGCTATATTGAACCCTAATAAAGATAGCTATATTTCTTAATTATATAAGTCCTTATTCCCTTATTAATTATATACGATATTTTATTTTCTATAACTGTAAGTAAAATACATAAAACTCTTGACAATATAATATATATGTTATATAATATATTTAGAAAGTAAGAAAGAGAGATAAATAAAAATGACAGTATACAAAGAAATCGTAATTCCTGAAGTCCCAAAATATGTAGCTGACTGGTATGAAGAAAATAAAGATAATTTTGAATTTAATCTTGCACTTCTAATTAGTGACTTCATTATTGGAAAACTTGAAAATAAAAAACTATTCACTTGGCTTGATGATAAACCAGCTGACTATGATTATTATAATGTTAACTCAAACAAACCAATCCAAACTCTTGTGAATATGCACCAGTTCGGCTATACAGTAAAAAAAGAAAAACTATATACAGTTGAAATCCCTAACCCTAACGGAAGTAGCAAAGTGTATCTTGGCAAAAATGAATATGGTAAAGTAGAGCTATTTACTTGGGTGATAACACAACCAGAAGAATTTGCTGATGACTGGAAAAAAGAAAAAAATGTTCAACTTACAGAAGATGAAATCAAAGAAGATTTTGCTTACCTGTGGGAAGCCAATCTCCCTAAAGAAGTTAAAGATAATTAATATATAATATAAATAAGTCTCTTATTGTAAAATATAAGAGACTTTTATTTATTTAAAAATTTATTGATAAAAATTAATAAAAACTATTGACAACCTAATATATATATTATATAATATATACATAAAGAAGAAAGAGAGAGAAACAAAAATGACAAAAACCGACTATGAAAAAATTCAAAGCCAAAAGTTTGAAAAGAATATTCAAGAAGAAATTGAAGATTCTTTTAAGCTTATCTTAGATGAAAAATATGATTCTCTTAGCAAAAGAAAAGAAGTTATTAAAGATATAGACAAGGTTTTTGATACTCTCTTTTTCCGTTTACACAGCCTTCTTGAACCTGTTAAATATGGCTATAAGGATATCCAAGGTATGAAGAGAAACTTATATATCCAAAAAATTCAAGTTGTTCTTGCTCAACTATATGAAGACCTAAGTACTTATTATATTGAAACCTATAAAGAGATTGGTGTAGCATTTGTTGAATTTGCTATAAAAGAAGCTCTTTACAAAATCAAAAATTATAAAATTGATTAACCCCTTCCTCTAAGGGGTTCTTATTTTCCCTAAAAATTTTTCAAAAATCTATTGACAATATAGTATATATGTTATATAATATATTCAGAAAGAAACGAAAGAGAGATAATAAAAAATGAAAGAACTTAAAAAAATAACTAATACAAATCAAAAAAGAAAACTATATACAACTGAAATACCAGACTATATGGATTTTTTCATACTTTTTTTCTTATTTGCCTTCTTTTCTCCGCTTTTAATCATTATATCAATTTATCTATGTAAGTAATAAGTTTTTTTATTTACAGATGAAAGAGAGATAAACGAAAATGACTGACTAAAAAAATCAAAAATTGTAAATAATTAAAAAAGTCCTATATTAAAAGGATTTTTTTATTTGTCTTATTCATCTTTCACCTTTTCCTTTAAATGTTAAACAAACTTACTTATATATAATTTTATTCATAATAGCTTATATATATTCCTTATATCTACTATACTTTACCTTTCTTATCCTCGTAATCTTTTAGCATTTATATATCTTTCCTAAAAATAGATTATTATAACTTTCTTATTATTTGATATTATAATTATTTTTTATTCCCATTATGTATTTTTTTACTTTCTTAATAAGTGTCTGACCTTTTGAAAATCATATATATATTTTTTATCCATATCTAAACTTCTTTATAGATATTTTCCTTTCTTATATACATATTTATTTCTCTAATATATTAGTTCCTAGGTTAAATCCTTGTTCTAATAACAACTAAAATCTTAGTTTTTATGTCCGTAAAAATCAATGTTTTAGTGTTAGCTAAAATCTTTGTTTTAACTCTGTTAAAATCAATTCTGAGAGCAAAATTTAGTCGCCCAAGTACAGTACATCATCTCCCCAAAAAATAGCCAAAAATGGGTCAAAAAACCTGCAAATTTCTTCGATATAACGTATACAAAATCAACGAGAGGAAAATCCTAAAATGCAAATTTTATGGTGTTTTTATAGCTTTTATTAAAGTTATCTATTTATTCTTATTTATGTTACTCTACATTTAACACATAGCCCGTAAGTCCCCCTCCTCTTAGGTGGGGGATACAAGGGCTTCTATAATATTACTAGAAATGTAAAAAAGCCTTGACAGTCTTTTGATTTTGGAATATACTATAATTAGTTAGAAATATGAAAGGCCAATACTATCAGAAACAAATAAACTTGAGTAGAGAGATTTTCAAGAACCACGATATCTCTGAAAACTTAGTCAATATGATAGGTCGATTTTCTAATATAATATAAAGAACCGTAGGGACTACGGGAATAGCTTGGTAAATTAGTGTAACCTCTGTTGATTAGCCAGCTAATCAATAAGTCAGCGCTTTACCCAAGAAGCTCCTACCTCTAAGCGTTAGCGTAGGTAGGAGTAGTTCACAATTAACTATTGACTCTTTTATCTTTTCAATCTATAAAAGAGAACCTTCTCTAACATAACAAAATAAAAAAATAACCAACTATCTATTTATAGTTGGTCACTTTTATATATCAAGTAAAATTTAATAATAAAATTATTTAGTCGTCATTACTGTAAATAAACAAATATGTTCCATTAGGGAGAAGGAAAATTTTTCTTTCTCTACGAAGCTCTTCAATAATAATTTCTCCTTTAATAAGACTTGTTAAGGGAATTCCAAACACCTTACCATAATACACTACTGGATAATACCAATCTAGTAATAGTTCAACCATATCTTCTTGCGTTTGCTCTACAAGCATTTCTCCATAAGTAAGGAAATGTGCAAGGTTAGCTTGTTCTTCCTTACTTAATGAATTGAATACATCTTCTAAATAAAATTCTTCTGAATTCTTCTTTAGAACAGTAGCAACTTCTTCTTCAGTAAGGTATTCTTGTAAAATATTTTCTAATGTCATTTCTGTTTTCTCTCTTTCTTCTTTCTGATTATATTATATAACATATATAGTATATTGTCAATATTTTTTTGTAAAAAATTAAAAGAAAGTGTTCCCATTATTCCCAGAATATAAAATATAGATAAAAGAACTCCTCTTCTTACAAATCTAAACTTATAAGATGAAAATATTCACTTATAATAAACTATAACTAAAATAATAAAATATCGAAAATAATTCATTATAAGTAAATACAATACTAAAAATACTAGTTTAGAGATAATACTCAGTAAATATAAAAATATTAATATCCCAACAAAAAGAATAACTTCAATCCTAATACTAATTTAT
>JGI24707J26582_10001951_pt1 | contig 15891 bp, 13 predicted proteins | sample BioPla1DNA1_FD_26582 | JGI IMG/M metagenome (IMG submission 26582) | reverse complement strand
CCTGTGACACTTTGCCCGCAAATGGGCGCAAGCCGTGGGCTCTTCTAGACTTAATCACCTAGTTCTTCCAAAAGACGAAGTAGATTGGGTATAGTCTGTTGATGATCGCCTTGAATGTAAAAGCTCTCTCCGCCATCTTTGACAGTTCTCACCAGCATGGTCTTCCAAGGGCGGTAATAGTAACGAAAATCTGTTTTGGGTGGCACCGTATGATAGTCTTCATCAGCGTAGGGCAGTAAATCAAACACGGCTGTAGTAAACTTGCTTATGGTACGCCCTTCTTGATGGGCTACATTGCGTACCATGGCCAGAGCCTTAAGATAGACCTCGGGACCCATAACTGCGGTACCAAAATTGAGCACAACTCCACCTTCTAGGCCGGATACAGAATGGGTGAAAATAAGAAAATCTCGATAGCTAGTGGCTCCAAGAGAAGCTCCATCACAATCGGGGTGCTCATGGATTATGTCCTGTCCCAAAGCCACATGAATAGTAACAGGTACCCTGTGCTGGTATCCAGCGGCCAGAAGACTCACATCTTTGTGGGGGAAAGCCTCTTCAACAATGGTTTGGCCCAATGCTTCACCTAAGCCTAGACCAGCTGATTGGGCCTGTTTAGCTATGCTGTTGATCCTACCTGTCTCTTGCCAGAGTCCAAATTGTCCCTCGCTAATGTATCGAGCTACGCTTTCAGTAGTGCCGCCAACAAGGGCCAGCTCGAAATCGTGGATGGCTCCGGCTCCATTCAGAGCAAAATGGGTTATATAGCCCCGCTTTAGGAGCTCAATAACAAACCGACTCATCCCCTGCTTGATTACATGGGCACCCATCATTGCAATCACCGCGGCGCCCCGGGCCCGGGCCTCTACAATCCTGTGGGCTACTGTATCTAAGGCCTGGCTGCGGAACTCGGGGATAGGTGCATCTAGAGTCCAAACATCCCCCAAATCCATATCATGGTGGCGATGAGCCAGTGGTTTGATAATTAAACGGGATCGATCAAATTCTGGATAAGCCATGAGATATACCCCTCCTTGTGACCGAATCAAGGCCACCTTTCTCCAAGCGGATCTTCATCACGGAGAGGAATATACCTTTCTTAGAAGTCGGTAAACTCTCGAACAGTCTCGACATAAGCTAGCACATTTTCCCAAGGTACGTCTGGCTCCAAGACGTGGGTAGGCGCCAAAACCAAACCACCATTATAACCTAACCGGCGAATATGGTCTTTGGTATACTCGGCAACCTCCTTGGGTGTGCCAAAAGGCATAATAGATTGAGTACCAATGGTGCCCCACAGACTGATTACATCACCAAACCGTTCCTTGATCATCTCTGGATCCAGGCACTCCGGCTGAATGGGATTTAGTACATCTACCCCGATTTCAATAAGATCCGGAATTATTGGAAGAATAAAGCCATCACTGTGGTACCAAACGTGAATCTCGGGGTTAACGGCCCTAGCCGCGGCTATCACCTTGCCCAGCCTGGGTTTGAACCACTCCCGCCACATGTCCGGGCTCATCATCAAAGCTTTTTGAGTACCTACATCATCACCGGTGCGAAGCATATCAACCCCGGCACTCGCCAAACGGCGGGCAACATGGCAGTTCATATCGACAATGGTATCCAGCAAAGCTTCAGCCAAACTTGGGTTCAGTACGAGATCAGTGAGAAAGGCCTCCATACCCCGCATGTACCAGGCCTGCTCGAATAGGTGGCCTGCAAACCCGTCCACGAAATAACCGGCATCATGCAATCTCGCCACTGCATCGGGAAGATGGCTCATACGGTATTCCGCTGTTATGTCGGGGAAGGGATACTCCTCTAACATCCTTACGGTATTGACATTGGCCAGAGGGTGAATCATCTTGGTGAAATGGTACATGGAACCAGGTCGATGGGCAACACCCCATTCATCTATGGTGGTCCCCTTAGGGAGGTCCTCAGGAAGATAGCGGGAGAAATCGCCTTGGCGTTCCGTGGACTTTACTCCAACTGAGCGGATATCTAAATCAAAATACTCCACCGGATCCAAAGCTCCAGTCTCCTTTTGGAAAGTCTCCAGCATAGGTGGAGTGAAGCTTAGCTCAAAGGGCGTCCGATCAGGTCGTCGGTGACTAAGGGCAGCCAAAACCCGTTCCCTGGGCGTCATCTTATACATCCTCTCCATATCTCATTCAGATTGCAGCAGATATTAGATCACCCTTTAATACCTGTTAGGGTTATACCCTGGATGAAAGTCCGTTGTGTGAAGAAGAACAAGATGATTATGGGAAAAGTCGCCATCGTCGCTGCCGCCATGAGCAGAGCCCACTCAGTCTGATATCCACTTTGGAACTGCTGCAGCCCCAAAGAGATAGTATACTTGGTTTGATCCTTTAGATAGATCAAAGGCCCTAGGAAGTCATTCCAAGCCCAGATGAACTGGAAAAGTGCTACCACAGCCAATGATGGTTTAGCCAAGGGCAGAATAATCCTGCTGTAAATACCAAACTCTGAGCAGCCGTCAATTCTGGCAGCATCTGATAGTTCCCTGGGGATGGTCATGAAAAACTGACGCAATAGGAATATGAAGAACGCATTACCAAAGAAGCTGGGCACGATCAATGGCAGATATGTATTGATCCACCCCAGCGAGTTAAAAAGCAAGTAGACTGGAATCATAGTAACTTGGTATGGCACCATCATGGTAGATACTATCAATAAGAACAGAAGATTTCTTTCCGGCCAATCAATCCGCGCCAACCCATAGGCTACCAATGGGCTCGATAGGACTACCCCTATGACGCTAGTCGCCGTGATAACAACAGTATTCTTCGCATATAGAATCATTGGCACAAATGTCAGAGCCCTGGGAAAGTTGCTCCACATACGGGGATTTGGTATCCAAACCGGTGGCCACGCAAATATCTGCACGTCCGGCTTCAAGGCTGTGGACACCATTGTCACCAAAGGTAAGATAAAAATCAGCCCAAATATTATGAGGATGCAATGGGTGACTATCTGGCCAATCACCCTGCGCCGCCTAGTGGACGAGATCCTGGGCACGTATATACACCTCCGGAGTAGATGGGATCTAGAGCCGGGCAGGTGGCAAGCACCCGCCCGGCTGGTTGCAACATCCGTTACTTGTTAAGTTTATCCAATTCGGCCGTTACTTCGGAATTAACCCGCTCTAGGATCGCCTTGGGATCGCCTTGTAATAAGCGAATACGGTCACGGGCATTATTAATGCGGTCAATATAGAACAGCTCTACAGGTGTAGCAAACCCCGTAGGATCTGTCTTCCGCAACAGATCGCTGAACACCTGGAAGTGTGGGTATCTCTGGATGTAGTCCTGGTAGATAGGCTCTTTGGTGACTTCATCCGAAAGTGGGAACCAGCCTCCCAGGGTGAAGATCTTGGCACGATCCTCCTCATGGCCCTTACCTACCCAGTAAAGCAGGTATTCTAGCGCTGCTTCAGGATGCTTAGCATTCTTGGGAATCAGGCCGTATCCCGAAGGGACGATCATGGAGTTCTTCCTGCCTCCTGGCGGTGCTGGAAGTGGTACTACCCCATAGTCGAAGTCTTCCGGTGCATATCTATCGATGTCCAGAATCTTCCACTGTCCCATACGCTGCATAGAGAACTTCTCCGATATGAAGGGGTCCAGTGCCTGGGCACGCTCAGTAGCCAAACTGGAGTCGAAAGCGACTATCTTGCGCACGTCGTATTTCCTAGAATACGACGCAAACCACTCAGCTGCAGCGATATTGCCTGGGTGCGCCGCGGTTATCTTGTCTCCATCGAGCCAACTGCCTCCGAAGACGTCCGCCCAATGCCACAAATCGTCAGGCAAGAAACCGGCTCTGTCGATCTGACCGGCCGCATTCATCGTAGTTAACTTCTCAGCATAGGCATCCAAAGTAGCTATGTCCGTTGGAGGAGCGTCCGGGTCAAGACCTACCTCTCGGAAATGGTTCTTATTGTAATACAGAGCAAAGGCATCGACAAAGCCATGGAAAGACCATATGTGGCCCTTATATTCATTGGCTTGATACAACGGATATTGGTAGTCCTTATAAACCTGAAGCTCGTCTGGTGTCATCAGTTTGTCTAGGGGAACTATAGCATCCCTAGCAGCATATGACACGATATTGCCCATGGTATAAATAATATCCGGTGGATCGCCGGCCGCAATAGCCGCCATCAATTTGGTGTCCCGCTCGTCATAAGGGACTACCAGTGGCTTGACTTTGATATGAGGATGACTTGCTTCAAACATCTCCACAATATCATTGATCACCTGGGTCCAAGCACCAGTCCAACCATGCCACAAGGTTATGGTCACAGGCTCTTGCGCTAGAACTGCACCTTGGCACAATGCCACTACTAGAGCCAATACACATAGGGTAAGTACTCGTTTACGCAATTGCATTCTACCTCCTCCTTAGTAGCACTAATGTATAGAGCCGATTCTTGCTAAACAGATGGATTCGAGGTTGTTTTCCTCCCACCACCTCCCCATTTTAATCCTCTCCGGCGTAAAACACCCAGTGTCGGGCACTGCGCAGCAACAGGAGAGTAAAGAACATGATGATAATAAACAACAGCCAAGCCTGGGCCGAAGCATAGCCCATCTTGAAGTATCTAAAAGAGTTGTTATAGAGGTATAGCGAGTAGAATAAGGTAGAATCAGCTGGGCCGCCGTTAGTCATAATGTATGCCTGGGTAAAGTACTGAAAAGCATTAATCAGACCCATTACCACATTGAACAGGATCGTGGGTGTGATCATGGGAATGGTGATATAGATCGTCTTGTGCCAAGCCTGGGCTCCATCTAGGTCCGCTGACTCATATAAAGAAACGGGAACATCCTGTAGTCCCGCCAGATAGATCAAGGTAGAATTACCCACTCCCCATAGACTCATGATAATGAGTGCTGGTTTGGACCATGCCGGATCGGCTATCCACCCCGGCCCGGGTATACCGAAGCGCTCCAAGATGGCATTTATGATTCCGTAGTAGGGATTCAGAAGCCACATCCAGACAATGGCTGAAGCAACAACGGGGACGATGGATGGCAGGTAGTATACTGTTCGATAAACTGGTAGACCTTTTACATCTTGGTTAAGAAGCAGGGCTAGCAAGACTCCAATTATTGCCCCTAAGGGAACAGAGAAGGCAGCGAAGTAGAACGTGTTGTACATTGACGTCCAAAAGAGCGGATCCCGAAAGAGATCCAGATAGTTAGACCACCCAATAAACTTCGGCGGGCTGAGCACGCTGTACTGGGTGAAACTAAGGACAATGGACGCAGCGAAAGGATAGATGGTGAAAATGGCAAAGCCGATAAGCCATGGGGCTGTAAACAGCAAGCCTAAGCGACGATTCCTGCGAGTTGTAGGTGAGCTCTTGCCCACCGACACCACCTCCAATTTTGCGATCTTTCCAACAAACCATTGTGTTTCTAGCTTTTTCTGCCTCGCCTCCCTTGTCCGCCATCTGTTACTTCTTTGTAATATACTTATTCCCCTCCAGAAACAAAAGTCCTTCCAAATCCCTGGGTGTCTATCTTTTCTTCAGCACCAGATGGAGATAGCAAGAGGCGGGCCACAGCCCGCCTCAAACATTCTACCAATGAAAATTATGCTCCCATCAGTTAACCGCTAAATGAGGAAGCTCCAATTTCATACCTGCAAAACCCCAGGTATCAACCTTTTACTGCGCCTTCTGTAAGACCCATAATGATATACTTCTGCGCGAAAGCAAAGACTATCATGGTTGGTAAGAGGGCTACTACAATGCCGGCACTAAGAACGCCCCAGCTTACCCCCGCCTTAGAAATGAAGGAGTTCAAAGCCACAGGTACAGTCATATTGTGGTCAGAGCTAAGCAGCATAACTGCCAAGAACAGCTCGTTCCAGATGTTGACAAAGGCAAAGCTAAATATAGCAGCCAAGCCCGGCAAGGTCAACGGAATAACTACTTTAAAGAGGGTCTGGGTCCTTGTACAACCATCGGTCATGGCAGCTTCCTCAAGGGCCACCGGTATCCTATCAAAGAAGCTCTTGGCCATGATGGTGGAAAAGGCGATCATCATGGCGATATAGACCATTGTTAGTCCCAGAAGACTATCAGTCATACCGATCTTCGCAAAGGATGTGAAAAGTGGACTCATTAGCATATACGTTGGTATGATCTGGGTAAAGTACATAGCTAAAAGCAGAGTCATTTTCAGTTTCTGCTCCCGGAACCTAGAGAGAGCATAGCCACTAAACATAGATATGAAGAGGGCACCAGTAGCAGCTATTAAAGAAATCAGGATACTGTTTCGAAAATACATACCGAAGTTGCTAATGTTAAATAGATACTCGTAGTTCTCTAGGTTGAGACTCTCAGGCAGGTACCGAATGGGAAAGGCATATATCTCCTGGCTGCCCTTTAGTGATGTGACAATCACCCAGTATAGTGGCCCCAATGCCAATATCAAAAATACCCCGAGGAGTAGGGCCTTTCCGATCTTCAAGAGCAGCTTCATATCGTGGCGTCCTCCTTTGTCGCAGAAATTCTCAAATAAATGATGGCGTAAGCAAAGAGGATCAACATAATAACGACACCGAATGCCGCTCCCTGACCATAATCATAGAACTGCAAGATCTTGTTGATCATCTGGGTTGCCAGGATATTAGTGCTATTGCTCGGTCCCCCGCCGGTCATTGCATAGATGATGTCAGGGAAATTCATAATCCACATGGTTCGCAGCAAAGTTGTACTGACGATAGTGGGCTTAATGTAGGGAATGGTGATACTAAATAACCTTCTTACTGGACCTGCTCCATCGATCTTAGCAGCCTCCATCAATTCCGCCGGCACCGATTGAAGTGCAGCCAACAGCATGATGGCGAAAAATGGTACACCATACCAGATATTGGCCACTATTACTGACACCATGGCATATCTGGGATCGGAAAGAAAACCGACATTATTGCTGATCAGGCCTAACCGCAATAGCACATCATTTATGATTCCGAATTGGCCATTGAACATCCAAGCCCAAATAAGGCCGATGGCAAAGCCCGACAACGCCCAAGGATAGAAAACCAGGGCCGAGTAAATCCCCCTACCCCTAAAAGGCTCCTTCATGAGTAGAGCGAGGATAAAGCCCAGCAGAAACTGGAAGAGCAAAGATACCAATATCCAGATAACGGTATTAATGATTATCTGCAGAAAACCGAAATTGATGTCAGTCATAATGGCTCTAAAGTTATCTAAGCCAATCCAATGGATATTGGTCATATCATAGAGCGTGTAGTTCTGAAAAGAGATAACCACGCCCTTCACAATCGGGAAGTAAACAAATAAGGTAAGAAAAACAAAAGCCGGTACCATTATTGCCAAAAGGTACCTTTTACTATGCCCTTGCATATTATCACCCCACGAGCAGCTGCCAATCATACGGGTCAGTGGTGGTATACGGTGAGTTCCCTACCGTATACCACCCATATCATCTAGAAAACTATTTCTGCCAGTAATCGGCCCATTTCTGAAGTGCGGTATCTAGTTCCATCTTACCGAGGAGAACGCTCTGCATATCGGTTTCATGGATTTTAGCCCAACCAGGCCACTTCTCTGAGGCCAGGTCATAGGTCACGAAAAGGAATTGCTCAGGATGGTTCATCTCATAGTCATACGCTACATAGTGCTTGCCCTGGAAATGCTCATTGGTCTCAAAAGTTGTGGTATGCACTGGTAGTGGACCATAGTGCTCATTGTAATAGCCATTCTTCTCGGGGCTGGACATCCATTTGATGAAATCCCAAGCTTCTTTCTTGTTCTTAGAGTAGCTGGGAATACCCAGGCCGCAGAAACCATAATCGATATAGCTAAAGCCATGGGGGCCTACAGGCAAAGTCACCACTTCATACTTATCAGGGCCCAGCAGCTTATCGATGAGCGGAATGGCATCTGGGTCCTGAATTAGGAAGGGAGTAGCTCCCGAGACAAAAGCATTAATCTGTTCGTTAAAGCCCCAGTTGATGCCGTCTTTCGGGACGCCCTCTTTGAATAGAGTAATATAGGCCTCCATCCCTTCTTTGAATCCGGGATCGAGAAAGTAGCTCTCATCTTCTGAGTAGATATACTTAGCATTCTTGAAGTCTTCTACATAAGGCAATGCAAAAAGGTCAGCAAACTTGATCTCAAAGGACTTACCTCTCCAAGCAAAAGCATACTGGTTCTTGGCAGGATTGGTGATCTTCTTTGAGACCTCAACTAGTTCTTCGATAGTCTTGGGAGTATCGTTAATACCGTTTGCAGCCAAAATATCGGTCCTGACAAAAAGGGCCTTGATGAAGATACTCTGGGGTACTAAATATGGTATATCGTTTACTGTGGTGGCAGCAGCTGTTGCCACTGGAGTCAAGGTCTCGGCATCAGACCATTCATTGACATAATCGGTTAGATCTGTTAGCTTTTTGTTATTTACGAATTGCTTTACAGTATAATCCCTTACCTCGATGATGTCCAAAGGCTGGTTGGTATTGAGCATCAAAGTCGCCTTTTGGTCAGACTGCTCATAAGGAGGTGAAATCAGGTTGATCTTGATACCTGGGTTCAGCTCTTCATACTCGGCGATCATGCTCTTTAGCAAGGCTGTTCTCTCTGGACTAGTCATTACCTCAAGGAAGTTCAAAGTAGTAGCACTCGCACAGACAGAAACGCTTAGCAACGTCATCACTACGATCAGTACTGCAATTGTTTTTTTCATTCCTATAATATTGCCTCCTTCAGATTCTCATGCATCTATTGCTAAAAACCGAAAACAGATTACCTCCTTTTGCGCCCATATCTAGTGCGGGCCATACTGTGTTTCTATTATACTTTAGTTGTACACTAAGTGCCTAGATCCTCTTGCCAGATACGTACCAATAGATTCCATATGCTGCGCGCCAAGACGAAGGCCTCATTGCGCAGCCTTTTACGCCGAATTCGCAAATTATACCTGGCAAGCAAACTTCTTCTATTTGAACCTTGGCAGCCAATCTCCATGGGCTTCTATGAGATCATCACAGAGAGCCACAATCCCGTCGATGGGTAGCTCACTGGCAGTGTGGGGATCGAGCATGGCCGCATGGTAGATATGGTCCTTCTTGCCGGTCAAGGCCGCTTCTATTGTGAGCAAGTGTACATTGATATTTGTCATGTTCAGGGCGGCTAACTGTGGTGGCAGCGCCCCCACATAACAAGGCGAAACTCCACTAGCATCCACCATACAAGGGACCTCGACACAAGCCTCCTCCGGTAGATTAGTAATGAGACCGGTATTCATTACGTTACCACCGATCTTATATGGTCTATCAGTCTCCATGGCTTCTATGATATAAGAAGCATACTCCCCGGTTCGCTGATGGGTAATGTCCTTGTTGTGGACCAAATCGTCTCGCATCTTCTCCCAACCACGAATCTGGGCCACACAACGGCGGGGGTATTCATCCAAAGGAATATTATACTTCTCAATCAACTCCGGATACTGACTTTTTATGAAATAGGGCATGTACTCAGCATTATGCTCACTAGATTCAGTCACATAGTAGCCAAATCGATGCATAATCTCATGCCGCACCCGGTCCCAATCCGGAGCTCCCATGGATTTGGAGCAACGCTTGATCTCAGGGTACAAATCTTCCCCATCGCGGGTAATTTCCAACAACCAAGCCATGTGATTGATACCTGCTATCTTCCACTGGACATTCTGTGGATCCATCTCGACTCCTTCCAAGAGGCTTCTGGCACATACCTGTACACTATGACATAAGCCTACGGTCTTGATAGACGTTGCCTTAAGCATCGCTCCGGTCAGAATGGACATGGGATTAGTGTAATTCAAGAACCATGCATCGGGGCAAACCTCCTCCATGTCCCGGGCAAACTCCAAAAGCACAGGGATAGTACGCAGACCCCGAAAAATACCACCAATGCCCAAAGTATCAGCTATTGTCTGTCGCAGGCCATACTTTTTCGGTACCTCGAAGTCAATGACAGTACAAGGTTCATATCCTCCTACCTGAATGGCATTGACTACATATTTAGCTCCCCGGAGTGCTTCTTTGCGATCGGTATAGGCAACAATGGTAGCGTGGTTGCCATAGTTAGCATTAATGTTCTTTAGCATGCTCTCGGATTCTTTTAAGCGCTGCAGGTCAATGTCATATAAGGCGAGATGAGCTCCCCTTAGTGCCGGCGTCAACATGACATCACCCAGCACGTTTTTGGCAAAAACTGTACTTCCCGCACCCATAAAAGTTATCTTTGGCATATTGGGCCCTCCCCCAGTGGTCATAATTATCATTCGATTCAACATTCGATAGAGGCAGAGAGGCCTCCTTCGCAAGCTTCGCCAGATGTATCTGTTAAATCCAAGACCGTGGTATACGATTTGACAGATTTCTATAGAGGGAATATTCCCCCTTAAGAGAATCGTCTATGATGACTACCCTTTCCTGGGGGTGTGCATATGGTAAAGACCCTGCTACCTAACGTCTTAGGTGTCTATCTAATCACCTGGCTCGCCCTGCGCTTGCTGGACGTGACCATCGAGCGACGTCGGCTGGTCGTCTTTTCCATGATCCACACCATCATGCTAGTTTTCCTTGATCTTTGGCTTGATATGCCCTCTAGTATTACCTCTGGCGCTTCCGTAATCTACATCTTGTCGGCTATAGCGTTACTTAAGGTGCCACCGCTCTCCGCCATCATGCTTCGAGCGATTGCTCTTTGCGTGATCATCCCGGGAAAATGGCTGCTGTCAGCCGGAATCTTGGAACCTTCTTGGGGGCTCTTAACCCAAGCACTTGATAAGGATCCCATCGCAACATATATTTTGGCTCATCTATTTGTCTTTGCCGTGCTGGGTTTGGCCAGGTTTTACCAGCCCTTACGGACACTCATAGGGCAAAGAGGGTGGCCCAAGTGGCCTGCTGCTAGCCTTGAAGGAGCCATCTTAGGCTCTGGCTTCGTGATATTGGCCTCTCTTTTTGGCTCCTATATCCTAGCTAGCCATGAAGCCGGCCCCCGATTGCTTTCGATAGGGGTCTGTATCGTCATTGGCCTTCCCCTTCTGGTCCTCTACTTCAAGCGCGTGCAGACAGGCACTCGAGATCAGGCATTACTGGTACTGCAGCGGGAACAGCTCAGTGTACAGGAACACGCCATTGAAGCGATGCGGGAGCAACGGCATGAGATTATCAATGACTTGGCTGTAATCTCGGCGTACCTGCAGACCGACATGTATGACAAAGCCCTTCAATCTGTAGAGTTTCTCGCCGCCAAGCTGGCTGATAAGTACAACTACGCCGAGCTCCCCAAAGACGCCTGGTTATCTACCATCACCGTCAAGAAGCAGCAGGCTTACCACCTCGGCATCAAGCTCATTACGTCGGTAGAAGCCGAAAGCCCCACCAATTTCAACGAACAGCGCCTGCTTCCCAAGGCGGCAGCGATACTGCTGGATAATGCCTTTGAGGCAGTACGCCGGGAACAACACCCCTGGGTAAAGCTGACCTGGCGACAAGTGGACGGGGATCGCGTACTCTCTGTCGAAAACAATGGGCCTGCTATCGCCAAACATGAGCTGAGTAAGGTCTTTCAATACGGCTATTCATCAAAATCCGGTCCCGATCGAGGGTGGGGACTGGCCATATGTAAACGGATCGCCGCGGAATTGGGAGGTGAACTCTCAGTACGGACCAGTCCTGAAAGCACAAAGTTTACCCTCTTCCTCCCTAGCAAAAGCATCTGGCAACTTGAGGCAGCTGCCACCGATGAGGACGATTAGTGTCCGAATCTGGCCCCTGCCGATATCTACTATCCGGCAGCCGAAACATCGTGTCGCTAAAGTATTGACTCTCACGTCGCGTCATAGTCTATACTATGAAGCGAAAGGGCGGCGATGACCATGGCCATGCGAGTAAAAGAAGTAGCAGACCTAGTGGGTATCAGTGTGCGCACACTGCATCACTATGACGATATTGGACTTCTACATCCCGATGGGACAACGGAGTCAGGATATCGCCTGTATTCCGATGGCAACCTAGAGACGCTTCAGCAAATATTGCTCTTTAGGGAATTGGGGTTCTCTTTACAGAGGATAAAGGAGATCATCCAAAGCCCTTCCTTTGATCGAAAGGAAGCCTTAATACTCCATAGGAAAATGCTGCTGGAAAAAAGGCGCCGCATAGACCAAATGCTGGAAAACGTAGACAGAACGCTTAAGCACATGCAAGGAGAGATGAAAATGACCAATGAGGAAAGATTCCGGGGCTTTGACTTTAGTCACAACCCCTACGAAAAGGAGGCCCGGGACCGTTGGGGCGATGAAGCCGTCGATACAGCCAACGCCAAGCTAGCCAAGATGAACAAAACCGAACAGCGGTCGCTATCAGAGGCCATGGAGACAATCTATAGCAGGCTCGCCGACCTCCGCCACGGTTCACCAGCATCAAAAGAGGCCCAGGCAGCCATTGGGGAATGGTATGCAATGCTGAATAAGAACTTTGGCAGCTATTCGCTGCAGGCCTTTGCAGGCTTAGGTCAGCTTTATGTCAGCGACGAACGCTTTACAGAAAACATCGATAAGTTCGGTGAAGGCCTAGCTCAATTCATGGCAGATGCTATGACCATCTTCGCCGACAACAGCAAGTAACGATAGTCATTCGGAAAGGGGCGGGTGATCCCGCCCCTTTCTCAGTAGATCCCTGCAGCATCCCGAGGCAGTTCCCGAACGTGCTGCAGATAGGCGTAAACCCGCTCATCGTCAGTCAGAGGGTATAGGTAGCCAAAATGTGCTGCCACTACCTGGGCAATACGCCGAAACAGCCGGCAAGCGGCCAAGAGCGCCCGCCATGTATCATCGTAGCTCCCGGAGGCATAGGTGGACATAAGCGCCTGCCAGTCTTCTTTGGGGAGGTATTTCTCCAGATACTTGCCGAACTTGCCCGTTGAAAGGGCGAAACCTGTCTTGATGCCAACACGCCACTCCAGCATTTTGATGAGCATAGGCCTAACATGTTGGTCTAGGTGAGCTTTGGCGTAGATGATCTCTTGTCTCCACAGCCCCTTTGCTACATATGTAGATACCCACCAAAACTCATTACAGCAATCAGCAAATAGCTGAGCCGATGGAGGCCGAACCCAGTAATCCTCATCGGTGGGCGAAGGTAAAGGAGGCAAAGAGCTATCCTTGTCTAAAAGCACAACGGTTAGCTTATCACTGCCGAAGTGTTTATCTTTCAGCTTGAGCGGGACTAAAGTAAGATCAATACGATTACCGTCGGTAAACAACATCAGGTAGGCAAACCAGCCCTCTAGCTCTGGGGGCACTAACGTCATCTCTTCAGGCATCTGCATTATTAGCCGCTCACCGAAGACGTCCACCCACGAATGGTCCTTAAGAAATGAGCTCATGTCATCAACCAGATATGCAATATCGTAATCCTGGAAGATATCCCGAGGAGCTCTGGGATTGGCCCGGGAGCCATTCATCCATACTGCTCGGATCCGTTCATCCTGCCTTGCCACCCCTAGTATCAAATCCAGCATTTCCTGTTCAGAACGCATACCAATACCCCAGCCCTCTTAGAAGAATCCATCCCATACCCACAGGCTCCTTTTCCTCACCACACTTGACCCAGAAAGCCTCTCCCTTATTAGCTTCTATTTTCTAGCCCCGGCTCCTTTTTGCAGAAGCAGCCCCTGACAGCACTCATATACCGAGTATCGTCAGAGGCTGTCTTTACCGCGAGTAGACTAAGCACCCATGAACATAGCGATATCCTCTTCCACTCCGCTGATTCCCCCTATGCCGAACTTTTCCACCAACACCTTGGCAACACTGGGGGATAGAAAAGCAGGCAAAGTTGGCCCGAGATGGATATTCTTAACACCCAAGTAAAGCAAAGCTAACAGGACAATAACCGCCTTCTGTTCATACCAAGCGATGTTGAAAGCAATGGGCAGCTCATTAATATCATCTAGCTCAAATACTTCCTTTAGCTTAAGAGCGATGACGGCCAGGGAATATGAGTCATTACACTGCCCGGCATCCAGTACCCTGGGAATCCCTCCGATATCGCCCAAGTCCAGCTTGTTGTAACGGTACTTAGCGCAGCCTGCTGTTAGTATTATGGTATCCTTTGGCAACTGCTTGGCAAATTCGGTGTAGTACTCTCTAGACTTCATCCTGCCATCACACCCAGCCATCACGAAGAATTTCTTGATGGCTCCGGATTTGACCCCTTCCACGACCTTATCTGCCAAGCGCAGCACCTGGTCATGGGCAAATCCACCTACGATGGTTCCGCTCTCGATTTCCTTAGGAGCTTTTAGTGATTTGGCCAGTTCAATAATCTCGGAGAAATCCTTCTTACCATTTTCAGCGGCGGTAATGTGCTTGCACCCAGGATATCCCGCGGAGCCTGTGGTAAAGATCCTGCTTCTAACCTCTTCACTCCTGGGAGGCACTATACAGTTAGTTGTAAACAGGATAGGGCCATTGAAACTGGCGAATTCCTCAATCTGCTTCCACCAAGCGTTTCCGTAGTTGCCAATAAAGTTATCGTACTTCTTGAAGGCAGGATAGTAGTGGGCAGGCAGCATCTCACCGTGGGTATAAACGTCTACCCCAGTACCCTGAGTCTGCTCCAAAAGCTGCTCTAGATCCGTTAGATCATGACCGGAGACCAAGATCGCGGGGTTCTCCCTAACACCGATGTTCACTTCAGTAATCTCGGGGTTGCCATACCTAGACGTATTGGCTTCGTCGAGCAGAGCCATAGCTGCCACGCCGTACTTGCCTGTTTCTAGGGTCAATGCAACCAGATCATCGGCAGATAGATTGTCATCTAAAGTTGCGGCCAAAGCCCTATACATAAACTCATATATCTCTGGGTTTTCTTTACCTAGATTAAGAGCATGCTCAGCATAGGCCGCCATACCCTTTAGTCCATATATGATCATCTCTCTTAGAGAGCGGATATCCTCGTCTTCTGTAGACAAAACGCCTACAGAAGCAGCCTTCTCCAGCATAGAGTCCCTAGTGTCGACCTGGAAAATGGCAGCGTCATGGCCATTGCCAATGGATACCCGCTTGCTTAGTTCGTCTCTCACCGAAAGCATCTCTCGAATTTCACCCTCTATGGCCTCATCATCGAAATTCGCATTGGTGATAGTCATAAAAAAGCCATTTAGCATCCTATGATTGACACTATCCAACTCCTTAGTATCTAGCTTCCCCTGAACTACAATATAGGAGATACCTTTTAGAGTATAGATCAAGAGATCCTGGAGCTTAGCGACTTCGGCGGTCTTTCCACATACACCTCTGACATCGCAGCCAGTGCCTTTGGCGGCTTCCTGGCATTGGTAACAAAACATATTCACTAGATCTAACCCTCCCTTTCCTCGGCTTTTCCGACCCCAATTTATCCTTACCACCAAGGCTAAATCAACAAACCTAATAGCCCTGGCAGGACTGATTATCGGTTTACGGGGTTCCTATGGGGCCTATATATAAGCGCCTTACTTAGTTTATATTGAGTGCCCGCTAAATGCAAGCATTTTGGTCGGAAATCAACTTCCCCGCGCTTCGTCGAACCCACGCACCCCATCATAACACCACAATGGGACCTCCCCAGTTTCACCGTCACGGAAAACGACCTCGAGCTAAAATATTTCAGCGCCAAGCATCAAGCCTATTAAGAGACTTGCTACAGTAAAGACAAAGCCTATACACGTTAACCCACGCCCCGCTTTTTCTCAAATGCATCTACCACTGCATCCTTCTTATTTGCGAGTGCGCACTCAAAGCGACGTGTGATTATCATCGGGATAATCACGTCCTTGTNTTT
>JGI24707J26582_10001948_pt1 | contig 15901 bp, 14 predicted proteins | sample BioPla1DNA1_FD_26582 | JGI IMG/M metagenome (IMG submission 26582) | reverse complement strand
ATGAACATAGATCAATACTGTTTTAATTATCTTTTGATGAATCATAATCAAGACCCATTGCAAGAGAGAAAAGTTTTGTGTTAAGATAGAGTAGTAAAAAGAGTAAAATGGAGGTTCATAAATGTCATTAAAGTCCCAGTTTTCATATATTCTACGAGTTTGTATTCAGCCTGGGTTTCGAGAAAAAGAACGAATGAAGGAACTTCTTCGTTTTTGCCGGGAAGGTCTTGTTGATGATGTGATGTTTTTCATTGATTGTGAAGATCTTAACGAAGGCCATATTACCAAAGAAGAAGCAAAACCTTGGTTGGATTTGATAAAAGGAGCGAAAGAACAACTAGAACCTTTAGGAATTACGACATCCATTAATCCTTGGGTGACTCTCAATCATGCAGATCGAGGGCGTCAGTTAAAAAAAGGACAAGATTTTCAATTAATGGTAGATTCCAATGGAAAAAAAGCGACAGCTTGTATTTGTCCTTTGAGTCAAGAGTGGAGAAAGTATATTACTGATTTATATGCGTTTTATGCTTCGATTGATCCTTATATGCTTTGGATTGAAGACGATTTTCGTTTCCATAATCACCAACCTTTGCAATGGGGTGGTTGTTTTTGTGAGGAACATATGAAGTTGTATTCGAAAAAGGCAGGCAAAGAGTTAACGAGAGAAGAATTTATAAAAGGCATTTGTCAAACAGGAGAACCTCATCCTTATCGTAAAATTTGGTTAGATACTGCTAGAGAGACAATGGTAGATTTAGCTAAAGAAATAGGTACAGCGGTTCATCAAGTATCCCCTAATGTCCGTTTAGGATTGATGAGTTCTATTCCTACGGTTCATTGTGCCGAAGGTCGAGATTGGGAAGGTATTTTACAAGGATTAGCTGGGAAAACACCGATGGTAAATCGGCCTCATTTACCTAGTTATCAAGAAGTGAGTCCTCAATCTTATTTTTGGAACTTTAATACGATATCTGTTTTAAGTAAAGCCAATGTACCAGTAGATACAGAAATTTATCCAGAGTTAGAAAATTCTCCTCGAACATTGTTTGCAAAATCACGAACTTTTTCTCGTTTTCAAATTGAATTATCCACAGCTTTAGGTGCTCAAGGAATTACGATGAATTTGTTTAACGTAATGGGAAATGGAGTCCTAATGCAAGATGGATTTGAGAAAATGCTACAAGAAGCGAAACCTTTTTTAAATCAAATCACTCAGTTAAATATGGGAGATAAAAAACCAGAAGGGATAAAGGTACTTTTTGATCCTAAGTCATCGTATACGATTCATACGACTCAAGGAGAAAAAATGGAGGAGTTGTATCCTAGTGAGAATTTTTGGGCAGGCTTGTTAAGTGCTTATGGTATTGCTAATGGTTATAGTAAAGAAAAGCAACATAAAGAAGAAGTCCTTGCTATTTCAGGGCAATATTTTAGAAATCTGAAAGAAAAAGAAATAAAAGATTTATTGGATCATAATTTTATTCTTTTAGATGGAGAAGCAGTGGAAACGCTTTTTGAACTGGGTTATGGTTCGCTTTTAGGTATTAAGGATATGACTTGGTATCCACCATATAGTGGAGATTATGCTTATGAAGAAGTTTGTAATGGACATTCTTATTGTGGTATAGAACAGGCTCGCATTTCTTTGCAACGAGCCGAGGGCGGATTTTATGCGATCGAGTATGAAAAAGAGCCGTATATCATTACACAAGCGAAAAAGCCCAATAATGAATTGATGGGACCTAGTATGGTAGTGATTGATGAACATATTTTTGTTTTACCATCGAAGGGGAAAAATAATTTCTTTACTATCCATTTAGATAGTTTTAAACAAGCAATTATAAAATCAGTGGTACAAAATTTTCCCCAAGGGAAGAAACCAGCATATACCATGCAAGATCCTTATATAGGGATTTATATGTATAAAGGTGACGAGGAAATAGTAGTGTTGGTTGTGAATGCCTCTGGGGATGATGTGGATAACGTTTCTGTTTATATCCCTTCTTTGTTGACAAGTCCTATTGATTCAGTTCGAGAAATTAGTCGAAGTGGTTCTAGATTTATTTTACCAANGTGGAGTTGTCAAGGAGAAATGATATTAGAAACCGAGTTAGAACGATTTGAAATGAAGGCATATCAAATAAAATAGATGTAGAATATATAAAAATATTAAAATTTAATTTTATACTTGAGAGGAGATTTTCAATGAGTAAGCGTCCTAATCTTTTATTTATTATGACAGACCATCAAAGAGCAGATAGTATTGGGATGGTTCAAGATGGTAAAGAAGTAACTCCAGTGTTAAATCAATTAGCAAAGAACTCAGTTCAATTTACTAGAGCGTATAATACGACACCTCTATGTGTACCAGCTCGTACAGCTTTAGCTACGGGTAAATATCCTACTCATAATGGAGTAGTTTTTAATGATGTAAAAGGAAAACGAGCTCAAGATCATAAGACGATTCATCAATATGTAAAAGAAGCAGGATATGTAGTAGGACATGTAGGAATTAATCATATTCAGGTTACTCCTTCGTTAAAGGAAAGAATGGATTTTGATTTTTGGATCGATGATGATAGTTATGAAGCGTATGCGAAAGAAAAAGGAATACAATTAGGCCGTACTCCTGATTTTGCTAAGGAAATTATTGAATTTCAAGATGGAAAGTATGTGAAAAAAGAGTATTCGAATGCAAAGGTGGCAGGTTGGCCTTATCCATTAGAACAGTTTAAAGATCAATATTTTACAAGGAAAGCTTTAGAATTTTTAAAACAACAAGAGGGAGATAAACCTTTTGCGTTATTCTTGTATTATTGGGCTCCTCATCCTCCATTAAAAGTACCAGAACCTTATGCATCTATGTTTAATCCAAAGGCATTGACATTACCAGAAAATGTAGGAGTTCCTGCTCCTAAAGAACCTTCTAAAAGAAGAAAAGGAATTGCTGCACAGTTAGCAGAAGGGTTGACGATGGAAGATTGGAGAGAAGTATGGGCTGCTCATTTAGGTTTAGTGAATATGGCAGATAGTTTGATCGGAGAAGTATTTGATGAACTTAAATCGATGGGCGAAGAAGATAATACAATGGTCATATTTACATCGGATCATGGGGATCATTTAGGACAACATAAAATGTATCAAAAGATGGAAATGTATGATCAAGCCATTCATGTACCTTTCTTATGTAAAGCACCAAAAGGACAAGTGCAAGAGTGTGATACACCAGTATCTCATCTGGATATTTTACCGACAGTTTTAGAAATGTTAAATATAGAAGGTGCTACTAATTTAGATGGAACTTCTTTAGCTTCTAGTATTTTAGAGAATAAAGAACCAATGAAAAAACCTGTATTCTGTCAATATTCGGGGAATCCTACGGTAGGAGATTTACGAAGAGCAGTGATAGAAGGACCTTATAAATATATTTATGATCCTAGGGATACTGCAGAATTATTTGATTTAATGAAAGATCCTTTAGAAATGAATAATTTAGCTGGAGATCCAACGTATGCTACTATTGAAAAAGAGCTTCATGAAAAAGGTATGAAGTGGGCAAAAGAACATGGAGATTGGGTAGAATTTTAAATGGGGAAGGAGTAAAAAATGAAGAATTTTCCTTTATTGCAAAATGTAGATGCAGTCATTGAAGAAGTAGTTTTATATCGATATGATAGTACTGTTCTTCGTCATTTTAGTTTTGGTACATGGAGAAGTCGTCAACATGCTTTCCTTAAAATTTCTACCAATGGATATCATGGCTGGGGTGAAAATGTAATATCAGTCAATCAAGAAGATGTCAATTTACAACGATGGGGAAGTTTTTTTGAAGATTTAAAAGGATTAACAGTTTCTCAAGCTATAAGATATGTAGAAAGTAAATTAACAGACTGGGGAGATCGTCGTTGTGAAATGGCCGAAATGGCTTTGATTGATTTAGCAGGTAAAATACAAGGGAAGTCAGCTTTAGAAATATTACATTTAAATGATCAAGGTTCTGTTCCTGGAGTTTATGTCATTTTAGAAGATGATGTAAATCGTACGAAAGAATTAATAAAACAAGGATTTGAACAAAAATTAACTTCACATATAAAATTAAAATTATTTGGAGACCTTTCACTAGATAGTGCTTTAATACAAGTATTAAGAGAAGGATTTGGAGAAAGTGCATATATTATTGGAGATGTAAATGCAGGGTATCGAGTAGAGTTATCCGAGAAACCTGTAGAAGATGTGGCTGTAGCAATGAAAGAATTATATAGGAAAGGACTCAATGCTTGTGAGGATCCAGCAATGTTGACAAATCAACAATGGGTAGAGTTACAAAGTCAAGTAGAGCCTTTGGCTCTACTTCCAGATTACCCAATGAGGCCTTCCGCTTCGGCCATACGAACATTACTTCCAGGTATGGGGCATATTTATAATATTCATCCGGGTTGTACAGGTTCTATTTTAGCGGCTGTTCGATTAGGACAAAAAATTAAGCAAAAGGGTGGACAGCTGATGATTGGTGATGATAGCCTTTTAGGACCTGCCTGTACAGGGTGGCAACAATTAGCTATTGGATTGTCAGCAGATTGGGTAGAAGCGATAGAAAAACCAGGAGAATCAGATGGATTTTTACAATCCGTTCAACAACAAGCTACTCTACGTCCTATCGATAGTCATATTATTATTGATAAAAAGAGGGCTGGTTTTGGGTTAGAGATTGATGAAGCTATTTTAAAAGATACTTGTGTATGTTTGGTTAATTTATAAGTTCTTTTATGTAATTTTTGATTCATTTTTTAGTTCTGTTAGAAGTAATCCTATATTAGATCCAATATTGTTTTTTAGTTGATCGATATCTTCACAGAAAAATTTTTCGTTTTTAATAGCGGTATCTATTCTGTCTTTGAGTATAGGGAATTGGATATTATTTTTCTTATATTTAGGTAAGACCTTTTTTAATTGATGTTCAGCATATGTTTTTTTGGATGTAACTTTAGGATTCTCTAACAATTTTTTTTCATCAATTTTAAAAACAATATCAAAATGCAATAGTAACCAAAATTCAAAACATGGATTTGTTAAATAAAAGCCATAACCTTTAGCTTTACATGTGTTTTTAACATATTCATACTGATCATTATGAGGATACGATACAAAACTTTCTTTATCTCGATCTACAATCAAGCATATTTTATCAAATCCTTCTGCATAAGTAATATGTTGATTTTTAAGATAGTGAGATAGAGTATCTACTGCGGTAATAATATTTACTTTTTTTCTTAAACAGAATACGGCTTCTTGTGAAGCTTTTTTGAAATTTTCAATAGGATCGGAAGCTTTTTTCTTATATTTATCATAAAAATAGTAAAGAAGAATTTGAAAGATATCATCAGCACCATATAAACTTTTTTTGGAAATTAAGTTTTCTTCTAATAGAAAATCGACCACTATACTAGAAAAAGAATGTACCGTCATTGTTTTGGTTGTATTTTCATTAACATATTCAATTAAGCGATTTAATAGTTTTTTGGGATTACTCCATCCTTTTTCAGTATAACTTCTTAATAGTGGCTTAATTTCTATTAAAGGACTAATTCCAATTTCATTTCTATAGTTATTAATTCCTTCAAAATATTGAACTTCAGTTTGATCACCTTCAAAAATTAAAAAATATTTTCTCATAGCTTCATTTGATTTTTTGGTTCTTTTTCTTTGACCAAAAGTTTTTGGAATTCTCATAGGCTATTTTTCCTCCTTTATAGGAAAAATGTTTTTAAAGATAGGCACTCCTCCATATCTACCTTCTAAGTATGCATGATCGATTTCTTGATCAAATCGTTCGTTATATTCAGCTAATGAGTATATATTGGTTTCGCCAGCGGTATTTTTATCAACAAACCAAATCTCATCCCTTCTTAATAGATCAAAGTCTAAAAGTCTTGATTCATGAGTGGTTACAATTAATTGTACTTTTCTTTCTTTGGCGATAGATAAATAAGATTCAATGAATTTATAGGTTAATTGTGGGTGTAAACAGCGATCAATTTCATCAATAATATAAACTTTTTCTTTATCTCGATTAAATAAAATTTCTATAAGATCGAGTAAGCGAATAGTTCCATCCGATTCTTCGGATAAACTAAATAAAACATCATTTTTTCCATGATTAAATTTAATGGATTTATAGGAAACCTGATCTTTATTATTAATTTCAAAGATAAAAAGACCTTGTTCATCACGAAGTAAAATACTAATAGGTTCGTTAATATTATTTTTTTTGTTCATAGAACGTTTGTCTTCTAATGCAGAATAAATATTTTGAATTAATTGTTGAGGTAGTACTTGAGCTATTTTTTCTGAAGGTATATCTACAATACTAAATTTTGTGATTCCTGTTCCAAAAGCAGCGATGATTTTACTAATTTCATCAATATAATCATTCATCATAAAATAGGAATAATGCGAGATATGTCTATTTGGATAATTAATATCTAATTGATTTTTCATCCAATTGTAGATATTTTCTAGAATTTCTAATTCTTTATTTTCTATATAGAGAGTATTTTTGTTTTGATTCATGAGATGTAAAAATAAGATACTATCATCTAATTTAATATCATCTGCATAGACCGTTAATTTATTTATTATGGTGGGATCTTTAAAATATTTATCGACACTATAAATACCTTGTGTGATGTCTCTGGTAAATATTTCTTTTTCTATATTTTCAGGTGTAAGTTCAATAAGCCATTCAGAAATAATACTACTTTTGTTTAAAATAATTTCAAATCCATAAGAATAATAGTTGTCGTTTATTTTTAGTTCAAATTCAAAATAACTGGGTTTATTTTTATTTGTGATATGACCTTTATAATATTTTATCGTGTGTTTTTTGGGGAATCCATGGATAATCATTTCTTTTGCAAAGTCGATAGACTCTACTAAATTTGATTTTCCAGCTGCATTTGCTCCATAAATAGCTGCAAATTTTAGTAGTTGAATATTTCCATCATTATAAATATGATCCATCTTTGTTTTCCCATCACCACTAATCATAGAAAATTCTTGAATGTTATTAAATGATAAGAAATTACCTACATTAAATCGAATTAACATAGAAATCCCTCCTTGTATGATAATGTCATTATGGTTTAATAGTTAATTATTCAAAAAAATTATAATTATTACTTTGTAAAAAAAATAGTAGTACGATATGTTATATATAGTATCTTATTGGATAATATATAGTATATATTTTTATTATTCTTCCTACTTATATTTTATGTGATTAAAGCGTCTTAGTCAATCTGTTGAAATCTGAGTTTTTTATTTATAGAGGATATATTATTTGTATTTTGATAAAAATTATTAGATAAATTTTTAATATTATAAAAAGGTAAATAGATTATAAAAAAACGAAGAAACTATGGATAATGTATGTGGGTTTAATAGTTTGGTTATTTTGTTTAGTGAAAATAAAGCTATAAATTAGGAGGTTTCATAGATGAAAAAAAATAATAAGCGGATGATTGGTTTGATTATTCTGTCACTTTTATTAGGAATTACGGGATGCTCATCTCAAAAAAAGGAAGTGCCATCTACTTCTTTAATAACGTATTCACAAACTATAGTAGAATGTATCAAGGATAAAAAGATAGAAGAACTTTCACAATATGTTCATCCTACAAAAGGAGTGCGTTTTACTCCCTATGCCTATATTGATCTTACAGAAGATTTGGTTTTTAGTCCTAAAGAGATGGTAGATACTTGGAATAATTCAAAAAGGTATACTTGGGGAAGTTATGACGGAAGTGGATTTCCTATCGAATTGACACTACAAGAGTATTATGAGCAATTTATTTATGATGTAGATTTTGCTAATCCTGAAATGATAGGAAATAATAAAATTATTGGAACAGGAAATACAGAAAATAATATTCAAGAAGCATATCCTAATGGAGTTTTTATGGAGTATCATTTTTCTGGTATAAATCCAGAATATGCTGGAATGGACTGGAGAAGTCTTCGATTGGTTTTTGAAAAAGAAGAAGGTATTTATTATTTAGTAGGAATTGTACATGATCAGTGGACGATTTAAGAGTCATTATACACTATATGGATAGAAAAAAGTCAACCCTTATAGGAGTTAAAGGTTGACTTGTTATTATTTTTCAACAATAATATCCGATAATACTAACTGAACTCCATTTTGTAATGTATCTCCTACAGGACAGGTTTTTTCGATAAAATTAGCAAATTGTTTCATTTTTTCTTCAGGAGAATTCGTTTTCAAATGCATATTAAATATGAATTTGAAATAACCATTCTTGAATGTCGGTAACTATTTTTCTTTCTGTTTGATTTGCAAAAGGGATGGTGTCTAGTTGTTTTACGATCGAGGAGATATCAAAAGGAACATCAGTTAACACTTCTTTTATTTTTTCAAAAATATTAATATGAATGGAGTCTGAGTATATGGTTACTTGTTGAATATGACTATTTTTTAAAGAAAAGAGCAGTTCGACTCCTCCAAAGTCAAAACGATTTTCAAAGGCAATATCAAAGGGTGGAGATTGTCCAAAACGCCATTTCCAAGAAGAATACTTTTTTATGAGATCGCTGAATTCTTTTTCCGCTGGACAGGGGAGGTAAAGGGCGGATCCAACATAAATTTTTTGAAAACTTTCTTCGAGGGCTTTTATGACTTTTGCTATAGTAATATCTGGGTTTAATTCAATAAGATTTATAACACGAGATTGAATAGAGTCAACCCCTTTTGATTTTATTTTTTCTTTGGATACTTGTAAATATGTACTTAAGGGTTTCATATCTGTATGGATTAATAGGGTACCATGATGATAGGATCTTTTATTACCAAAGTAAAAGGCATTACCTGAAAATTTTCGTCCGTGAACAGTAATATCATTTTTTCCGGTAAAGGAAGCTTCAATTCCGAGAGTTTTAACAGCTTCTAATATTACTTGTAGTTGTTTTTCTAAGTTATAATTTTTTTCTTTCATCAGAAAGGTAAAGTTGAGATTTCCTAAATCATGATAGACAGCTCCGCCACCCGATAATCTTCGAGCTACATGTACACCATCTTTTTCTACTTGAGAGATACGACATTCTTTCCAAGGGTTTTGATTTTTACCGATGACAATGGTATTTTGATTTTGCCAAAGGTATAAAATTATTTCATTATCTTCTACTTGTTGGAGCAGGTATTCTTCTAGAGCTAAGTTATGATAAGGATTGTAGTTTTTGGAATGGATGATTTTTGTTTTAATTGGCAAGGTGTAATGCACCACCTTCCGAGGAAAGAACACCTTCATGAATAGCTTCGGCTGTAGTAGGATGAGCGTGAATGGTTTCAATAATATCTTCAGCAGTTAGTCCATTTTGGATTGCTAGGGTGACTTCAGCAATAAGATCAGAAGCATGAGGACCAATAATAGAAGAACCAATGATTTTTCCAGTTGCTTTTTCTTTAATGATTTTTACAAAGCCTCGAGTTTCACCATAAGTAAGGGCTTTTCCATTAGCGGAGAAGGGGAATTTACCGATTAGGATATCAATCTTTTTTTCTTTTGCTTCTTGTTCACTTATTCCTACGACAGCGATTTCTGGGCTAGTAAATATGACACTAGGTACAGTAGTATAATTGGCTTTTTTGTTTTCTCCTAGGATATTTTTAATAGCAACGATTCCTTGATAAGAAGCGACATGCGCTAATTGTATAATATTTGTAACATCACCAATAGCATAGATATGAGGAATATTGGTTTGCATATGAGAATTTACATCAATGCCTGGATGATGAGGATTGAGTTTGATATTTATGTTTTCTAGTCCAATATTTTCATAGGAAGGGATACGTCCTACAGCGATTAACACTTTATCACTAGCGATTTCTTTTTCCTTTCCTTTTTGTTCAAATCGAACGATACAATTTTTCTCTTGACCTTTTTGAATTTCTAATACTTTGGATTTGGTATAGATTTTGATTCCTTGTCGTTTGGCAGCACGAGAAATTTCTCGAAGGACATCAGTATCTAACATGGAGAGAATATCCTTCATATACTCTATCACGGTTACTTTGACACCGAAGCGGGCATAAATAAAAGCAAATTCCATTCCAATAATACCACCGCCTACAATCACAATATGTTTCGGTAGCTCCGTTAGGTCTAGAGCAGTATCACTAGTTAGGATATGGTTATTATGAACAATAGGAAAGGGAGGAGGAGCTATTTTAGAACCGGTAGCAATAATAATGTTTTTTGCTTTGATAAGGGTATGATTATCTACTTCAATCGTATGTTCATCGATGAGTTTTCCTTTTCCTTTTTGTATTATTATTTTTTGTTTTTTTAGTAAGAATTCAATTCCTTGGACGAGTTGATCTACAATATTGTTCTTTCGTTCAATGACTTTTTCCATATTTACAGACACCTGATCGACGGCTAGACCATATTGTTCTGCATTTGTAATATTATGATAGATTTCTGCAGATCGAACGAGAGCTTTTGTCGGGATACATCCACGGTTTAAGCATGTACCCCCTACCTTATCTTCTTCAATCAAAATAACAGTAGCTCCCATTTTAGCCCCTTGGAGGGCGGCAACATAACCGCCAGGACCTCCACCGAGGATGGCAATATCTCCTTCTAAAGTTTGTTGTGTTGGTTTTATAGGTGATTTTTCTATGATCAGATCCATTAGGTAGTCCTCCTTTTCGTTATCGTATCGATTACATTGTGGATGGATGAAATAAATGTATTTATTTATTATTTATTAGTATAACAAAAATTAATAGTAAACAAAAGTAAGTTTTCTTTGAATCAATAAGGATTCGTATTTTAAAATATGATTTTAATAAATGATTAGGAATAGGGAAAAAATATTGATATTTTATTTATAGAAATAGGAAGAGAATGTTATAAAATAAATTTTGGGGAATAGATATGTATGTTTTTTAAAGGAGTTAAAGGTAAAATTTTGTAGAAAAGTTTTAATTGCATATTTGCAAAAAGGATGATATACTTACTATTAGTGGATTTAATACAGTGAATAACATTTCTTCTTTAAATGCGTGAGAACGTAATGTGAATCGGTTTTAAATCTAAAAAATATGAGATAAAGGAGGAATGTTGTCATGGCAGATAAAACAATAGTTTGTAAAGATTGTAAAAAAGAGTTTGTTTTTACAGAAGGAGAACAAGCATTTTATAAAGAAAAAGGTTTTGAAAATGAACCTCAAAGATGTCCGGAATGTAGAAGGGCAAGAAAGCAAAAACATAACAATAGAGGTTTCAGAAGATAATATGGTATAAAAATGACCCTATAGGAAACATTCTTATAGGGTTTTTATTTTGTATTTAACTAGAGAAAGGAAGATAAAGAACGTATGTCAAATAAAAAGTTTTATGAATTAGGTTTAGAAAATCGTGTGTTACGGGCTATTGAAGATATGGGGTTTGACCAACCTTCACCGATTCAAGGGGCAGTAATTCCTATTGTTTTAGAAGGTTATGATATTATTGGACAAGCACAAACGGGAACGGGAAAGACTCTTGCATTTGGGGCGCCAATTTTAAGTCGATTAGAGCGAACGGAGAAACGTAGAAAAGGAATTATTGATACGCTAATATTAGCACCTACAAGGGAATTGGCTATTCAAGTCAGTGAAGAGTTACGCCGTTTAGCGAAATATAAAGAAGCAAGAATTGTTCCTGTTTTTGGTGGACAACCGATTGGTCAACAGATTCGAGATTTAAAGAGACAGGCAGATATTGTTGTAGGAACTCCAGGACGAGTGTTGGACTTGATACGACGACGAATTTTACGTTTAGAACAAATTAATTTTCTTGTTTTAGATGAAGCAGATGAAATGTTAAACATGGGCTTTATTGAAGATATTGAAAAAATTATTAAAAGTTGTAATGAAGAACGACAAACATTACTTTTTTCAGCTACTATGCCAGCGCAAATCAAACGACTGGCAAAACGATATATGAGAGCAGAAACAAAGCATATTGCTATGGTAGAGGATACCATGACGGTATCTACCGTTTCTCAATATTATTATGAAGTACGACAAGGAACACGCTTTGAATCTTTATGTAGAATTTTAGATGTAGAGAATCCTACGACAGCTATTATATTTTGTAAGACGAAAAAAGGAGTCGATACATTAGTTGGTCAGTTACAAGAGAGAGGTTACAATGTAGAAGGTATGCATGGAGATATGAATCAAAGTCATCGTTTAAATACATTGCGAAAGTTTAAAGAAGGAACACTAGAAATTTTGGTTGCTACAGATGTAGCTGCAAGAGGGATTGACGTAGATGACGTATCTCATGTTATTAATTATGAGCTTCCTCAAGATGTAGAATCTTATGTTCATCGGATTGGACGAACGGGAAGAGCGAATAAAACCGGGCTTGCTTATACTTTAGTAACGGCTCGAGAGTATATGACTTTAAAGCAAATAGAAAAAGAAACAAAGAGTAAAATTAAAAGAAAAGAGATTCCTACTGTGGAAGATATTTTTAAAGCAAAATCGAAAGGAATTGTACCGTTGATTAAAGAAGGTTTAAAGCAAGAAAATTATCAACGTTTTATTCCTTTAGTGGAGCAGTTAGAAAAAAAAGCAGATCTTGTGGATATCGCAGCTGTACTGATGAATAGTTTATATCAAAAAGAAGTGAGCTATGATTATACGGAAAACGATATTGGATCTTCGACAAGATATGTAAGACTTTTTTTAACAGTTGGAAGGATGGATCGTCTAACACCAAGAAAACTATTAGAGTTTTTTAATAAGACAGCTCATGTAAATCGAGAAGATATTGGAGATATTGATATTTTAGATAAATTTACTTTTGTGGATGCAACAGAAAATGCAGCGAAGTCTATTTTGAAAAATTGTGCAGGAAAAAAGATAGGACGACGAAAGGTAAAAGTGGAAGTATCCAATAAGAAAAAATAAGAAAGAAGGTTTTGTACCTTTTTTATTTACTTTTCATATACTATCATAAAAGGAACTTTTTTCTTTTAAAAGATTTGAGTAAAGTTCAGATATGTAAGATAGGTAGGTGAAAAGAAATGAATAGGGTACAAGTATTTTTATATCCTGCATCTATGCGGACGGTACATGGTATTAAGTGGGGATATATCAATGCCAACGGGCATTTGATAATATCTCCTCGATATGAAAGGGCCTATGATTTTCAATGTAATGGATTAGCTATTGTTCAGTTTAAAGAGAAGTATGGGATTATTAATTTGCAAGGGCAATATGTAGTACCACCTAAGTATGATAGTATGGATCCTTTTTCAGAACATCGAGCTATTGTCATGGATGAAGAAGGATTTCATGTTATGGATGAACAAGGAAATATTCTTACTTCTAAAGCTTATCGTTTTCTATCCGATTATCAGGAAGGTCGAGCTAAAGCAACAATAGAATTGAAAGGTATAGAAAGATATGGTTATCTTGATTTACAAGGTAGAGAGGTTATTCCTTTTCAATATCAAAGTGCAAGTGATTTTAAAGAAGGAAAAGCAGTAGTTCAAATGGAGAAGGGGAAATATGCTTTAATTGATTTAGAAGGAAGGATTCTTCAAATATATCCCTATGNATTTGTAGGAGATTTAGGAGAAGGACTATTAGCTTTTCAAGTAGAAGAAAATGAAAAATATGGTTTTATTGATTTAAAAGGAAATATAATCATCTTGCCAAAATATACTGGGGTACAACCTTTTACGGAGGGAAGGTCCATTGTCAATATGGGAGAAGATTATATAGATAAATATGGACTTATAGATAAATATGGACATTTTGTATTATTACCTATTTATGATGATATGTACTTATTAAGGAATCAAAGAATAGCTATTGGAAAAGCAATGGATCCACAAAAACCGTATCTAGGGAAAAAATATGGTGTGTCGGATATCAATGGACATATATGTACAGGTTTTTGGTATACTCAGATTTCACCTTATCATCATGGATTAGCTTCTGCTAGTGATGGTAATAGTACATTTTTTATTAATGATAAAGGAATGCCTGTATATAATTTACCCATAGTAGAGGGATCAGGAGAATTAGTTTTTAAGGGAGATATTATTCAAGGTGACGTAGACTATCGAATTTTCTATATGAATCAGAGGGGTATAGGTATCCTTTTGGAGCTGCTCATGGAATGCCTACACAGGTTTTCCCACATATTGATTTAGTGAGTGGACAGTTTTATCAATTAGAAGATTTATTTAAAGAAGGAAGTCCTTATGTTGTTGTGTTAAGTAAGATTATAGAAAGACAAATTAAAGAGGATCCTAAATATTCTTATGTATTTCCGGATGCATATCAAGGAATTCGAAAAAATCAACCTTTTTATGTAGGAAGGAATGCTTTGTATATTTATTTTGAACCGTATGAAATAGCCCCTTATGCAGCTGGTTTTGTTACGTTTCGAATACCTTGAGATTATTGATAACCAAGGAGCTTTTTGGCGGTCTATGCACTATTTTAAATGAATGAGCTACTTATCAATAACTATTTTCATGATTTTTAGGATATGTTATAATAAAAATAAAAAAAGATTCACTGAGGTAACATTATGAAAAGGTTTTTGAAAGGAGCTAAAAACCAATGAAAAAGATCAGAATCGGAATTGTAGGATATGGGAATTTAGGAAAGGGAGTAGAACTAGCTATCCAACAACAATGGGATATGGAATTAGTAGGAATTTTTACTAGGCGTGAACCAAAGACATTAGTACCTCAATATAGTGAAACTCCCGTTTATTCCATTTTTGATATAGAGAAGTATCAAGGAAATATTGATGTATTGATTTTATGTGGGGGATCAGCTAAAGATTTGCCAGAACAATCTCCTACTTTGGCTCGTATGTTTAATATCGTCGATAGTTTTGATACTCATAAAAAGATTCCTTCTCATTATGCCAGTGTCGATCAAGCTGCCCAACAAGCAGGAACCATTGGTATTATTTCAGTTGGTTGGGATCCGGGATTGTTTTCTTTGATGCGTATTTTAGGAGAAGTTATTATACCTCAAGGTCAAACGTATACCTTTTGGGGTAAGGGAGTAAGCCAAGGTCACTCCGATGCGATACGTAAAATTCCAGGAGTGAAAGACGGGGTTCAATATACAATTCCTAATGAAGTTGCTATGAATCAGATTCGAAAAGGGGAAGAACCTATACTTTCTACTCAAGAAAAACATCGAAGAGTTTGTTATGTAGTAGCAGAAGAAGGGGCAAATTTAGAAGAGATCTCAAAGNCTATTACTACTATGCCTAATTATTTTGCAGATTATGATACAGAAGTATTTTTTATTTCTCAGGAAGAATTGCAAAAAGAGCATAAGGCGATGCCTCATGGGGGCGTTGTTATTCATAGCGGAAAAACTGGAAAAGATTTAGAAAATCATCAGAGAATAGAGTTTTCGTTGAATTTAGATAGTAATCCAGAGTTTACCTCCAGTGTGTTAGTAGCCTACGCGAGAGCAGCTTATCGATTGCAAAAAGAAGGTTATAAAGGAGCTAAAACCGTACTAGATATTCCATTACGATACTTATCATGGAAGTCGATAGAGGATTTACAAAATGAAATATAATCATTTTATGTGGATTCATTAAGAAACGTTATAGATAATATATGAAATGAGGTTATTTGGGTGAGTCGAATGGAAAGAAGGCGAAAAAAAAAGAAGAAACTAGGATTGCGAATTATAAGTATTTTATTTTGCGTCTTTGGCATAGGATTTTTTGTTTTTTTTAGACAAGGTTCTAAAGAAGAAACATGGGCGATCGAAGCTAAAGAAGATGAGAAAAAGAATAAAATAAAGAATGAAATAAAGCAAGAAATAAAGCAAGAA
>JGI24707J26582_10001945_pt1 | contig 15916 bp, 9 predicted proteins | sample BioPla1DNA1_FD_26582 | JGI IMG/M metagenome (IMG submission 26582) | reverse complement strand
TAACGATTGGAGATCGATGTATTATTGGTGCAGGCAGTGTGGTAACAAAAGATTTACCATCTGATGTTGTTGCTGTTGGTAATCCTGCTAGAGCACAATAGACTAACTTGAAAAAAATATAATAAAAAAGAAGCCTAAAAGTTTGTGAGTTCTGAAATAAAGCTTACCTTTGCAACGCTTCAAAAGAACAAGGGGTGTTTAGCTCAGCTGGTTCAGAGCATCTGCCTTACAAGCAGAGGGTCGGCGGTTCGAATCCGTCAACACCCACAGAAAGTCAAAAGCCTTTACTTATTCAAGTAAGGGCTTTTTTATTTACTCTAAATATTTTTTATATTAATGGAATTACCATATTCCAAGTGCGTTTGAAATTCCACGGAGATTCTCCTTCACCCGTAGCAAGAAACAAATGCGTTGGTTTTCCTTCTTCAATTAGTAAAAAAGGCCGTTCCAAATTAGCTTGTATGGTTTGTGTTCCATCATTCCATTGAACTGTTCTAGAATATGCTTTTACAGGATTTGATAGGTGCCATTGAATAGCATCTTGTGATGTTGCATGGAGGCCTGCACCATCTTCTCCACAAATATGTCCGAATCGATCTTTCATTATAAGTTCAAAGTATTCTCCATTATGCCATACAAAGGGGTCTTCAACATCATTATCTTTTGTGTGATTGTCGAATCTAAAAATGGGCTCATCCGTTAGTCGCTTGTATTTACCCAGTGGTTTCTTTGCTTCTGTAATTCCTAACATAAGAGGAGGAGCTGAAGAAAATGAAGAAGACTTGTAGACCATGAGAATGCGTTTTGTTAACGGATCAATTACAGGAGAGGGATTGGTGGTTATGGTGGCATCCCATTTTTGTGGGCGTGGTTCTAATATAGGTTTATCTAATCTATTCCATGGACCATTTATGTTTTTAGACCATGCAATACCTATTCGCTTATTCATCCAAGCTTTTTCAAAATAGTCGTCTTGCCATGCCTCATTAGCAGAAGGGGTTGGGAAATTGTAAGTAGTACCAAAGTAATATAAATAATAAGTATTTTTGTATTTAATAATACGAGGGTTATGCGTAACTAATCCATCAAAAAAAGAAGACTTTCTTTTAGGTAAAGCTATGTTTACAAATTCATAAGGTCCTTGCGGATTTTTAGCTATAGCGTGAACAACTTCTGAAGCTGTTATCCAAGAGTTGAAGCCTAGTTCTTTTGGCCACCTATCAGCAAACATATGGTATAGTCCATCTTCTCCTTTTATGATTGATGAACCCCATATCCAATAATCTTTCATTTCAAAACCACCTTTTTTTATGGCTGGTTTAAGTTGGTCTATAAATGAAGTTGTTGAACTTTTTTGTTTTGTTTGTGACTTTAATAGGTTAGGAGTTAGTAGTGCCGCACCAGTTAATAAGGATATTCTCTTTATGAAATTTCTGCGAGATGGAAAGCTATTTGTCATAGTTATAGGTCTTAAAAGGATAATATTGGTTCAATATAGAACAAAATACAATATATAAGGAATAAGTATAATAAAAAGAAGATGTGTTTAGATATGTTTTAGTAAATTGCCTAGAGTAATGAAAAATTAACCAACTAATACTTGTACTATACATGTTAACTTACTCTCGAATTGCTGTGAAGAAAACGCTAAGTTTTCTTTTTTTCATTCTAATGTTTTCTTTTACTAATGCTAAGAGTACCTCTAAGTATCCCTTAATTTTTAATGTTTCACCTTTACTCGAAAAAACTTATACAGAACTCCCTTTAGGGACAATTAAAGCTAAGGGTTGGTTACTTGAAATGTTAAAGAGTCAAAGAAGTGGAGCTACAGGGAATATGGATAACCTTTATCCTTCTGTGATGGGTGAGCGTAATGGTTGGCTGGGAGGCGATGGTGATCAGTGGGAAAGAGGTCCTTATTGGATTGATGGTTTACTTCCATTAGCTTATATTTTAGATGATGAAGAGTTAAAAAATAAGGTAAAACCTTGGATTGAGTGGATTTTGAATAGCCAACAGGAAAGTGGCTATTTTGGTCCTTCAGTGGATTATACTTCAGAGCCTGGTTTACAGCGAGATAACTCGGCAGATTGGTGGCCTAGAATGGTCGTTCTTAAAATATTACAGCAATATTACTCAGCCACACAAGACGAAAGAGTTCTTTCTTTTATGTTGAACTATTTTAAGTATCAGCTTCAAACATTACCCTTAAAGCCTTTAGGTAATTGGACTTTTTGGGCTTTATATCGAATGGGGGATAATCTTCAAGCTGTACATTGGCTCTACAACTTAACAGAAGAGGGCTTTTTATTAGAGTTAGGAGAATTGTTACATAGGCAAGGGCATAACTTTACTCATATGTTTTTACATACTGATGCTATGTCAACATTTAATAGTATTCACTGTGTCAATCTAGCTCAAGGAATAAAAGAGCCTATTATATATTTTCAGCAGACGCATGATAGTCTTTATTATTTTGCAGTAAAAAAAGGACTGGCAGATATAAAAAAATACAATGGTCAGGCTCAAGGAATGTATGGGGCTGATGAAGGGCTACATGGAAATAATCCAACTCAAGGTGTAGAGTTATGTGCTATTGTAGAGAAGATGTTTTCATTAGAAAAAATGATAGAGATTACTGGAGATTTAGATTTTGTTGAGCAGCTAGAGAAAATAGCTTTTAATGCATTACCTACCCAAATTACAGATGATTTTATGTGTAAACAATATTTTCAACAAGCAAATCAGGTTAAGATTACTCGGCACCATCGTAATTTTTATGAGGATGCTCATCATGGGGGTACGGATGTTGTTTTTGGAACACTTTCAGGTTATCCTTGTTGCTTTTCTAATATGCATCAAGCATGGCCTAAGTTTACACAAAACCTATGGTATGCTACGTCTGATGGCGGATTAGCTGCATTATCTTATTCTCCATCAGAGGTTACAGCTTGCGTAGGAAAAGGTGTAAAAGTAACAGTTACCGAGGATACCTTTTATCCAATGGACGATATAATATCTTTTACTTTTAATGTTGACAATAAGAAGAAAGGGAGGGTTGAGTTTCCTTTTCATATAAGAATACCTAGTTGGTGTAAACGTGCTGAAATAAAGATTAACGGACAAACATTATCTAAGGATGTAAGAAGTGGAGTAGAAGTAATTAATAGAATTTGGAAAACGGGTGATAAATTAGAGTTATTGTTTCCTATGGAGGTTACTATTCAAGATAGTTGGTATGAGAATTCTATTTCAATAGAACGAGGACCTCTAGTTTATGCTTTGAAAATAGAGGAACAGTGGAATAAAATAGACTTTAAAGAACAGGAAAAAAAGAACTTTGGATCGTATTATTGGGAGGTACTACCCACTACCAAATGGAATTATGGAATTGTGAATTTTGATAAAAAGAAAGCTAACGATATTTTTGAAGTGAAGTTACTTCCTCATAAATTGAATTCTGATTACTTTTGGAATAGTAAAAATGCTCCTATTGAAATTTATGTGAAAGCAAAAGAAATTCCATCGTGGAAAATATATAATGATATGGCAGGTCCTTTACCTTATTCAGTAGGTGTGGGTGGAGTTGATCCGATAAAGAAGATAGTGTTAATTCCTTATGGATGTACTACCTTAAGAGTATCGCAGTTTCCTTTAATACATTGATTTTTAATATATACATAATAAATTTAACTAAATTAAAATGAGAACTAAATTTTTATTTATTGGTGTAATCTCTTTTTTATTAGCCTCGTGTGGTATAAGTAAAAAAGGAACATCAGAGCCTGTAGCAAAGTCAGGAAATCCTGTGTTTCCTGGATGGTATGCTGATCCAGAGGGTATTATATTCGATGATACATACTGGATTTATCCTACCTATTCAGATGTTTATGAGAATCAAGTGTTTTTAAATGCTTTTTCTTCACCTGACTTAGTGAATTGGACTAAGCATGAGCGTATTATTGATACAAACGAAGTTAAGTGGATTCATAAGGCGATGTGGGCTCCTGCTATTTTAAAGAAGGATGATAAATACTTCTTGTTTTTTGCTGGGAATGATATTAAGACAAATGATGAAGTGGGTGGTATTGGTATAGGGGTGGCTGATAAACCTGAGGGACCATATAAGGATTATCTAGGAAAACCGTTAATTGATAAAATAGTTCATGGTGCACAACCCATTGATCAATATGTATTTAAAGATACAGATGGATCGTATTATATGTATTATGGAGGATGGGGAAAGTGTAATGTGGTTAAATTAAATGACAACTTTACAGGTTTAGTTCCTTTTGAAGATGGTGAAATTTATAAAGATATAACACCAGAGAACTATACTGAAGGGCCTTTTATGTTTATACGAGATGGAAAATATTACTTTATGTGGTCTGAAGGAGGTTGGGGTAATCCTGATTATTCTGTTGCATATGCTATAGCAGATGGACCAATGGGGCCATTTAATAGAATAGGTACTGTTTTAGAGCAAAATCCTGAAGTGGCTACTAGTGCAGGGCATCATTCTATTATCCATGAAGAGAAATCTGATCGTTGGTATATGGTGTATCACAGAAGACCTTTAACGGAAACTGCTGCAAACAATAGAGAAACTTGTATTGATGAAATGTTTTTTGATGAGGAAGGATACATTAAGCCTGTTGTAATAACATTTGATGGTGTGGAGGCAAATCCAATTAAATAATAGTTGAAGAATTGAATTAACAATATAAATTAAGAGAATGAAAAGAATATTTTATGCTTTAGTTGTTTTACTTTTAGTTTCTTGTCAAACAAAGCAAAAACAAGAGTTTGCATTATTAGAAAAGAGTGCCTTTGAAACAGAATATGAAGGACAACCCACATCCTTATATACGTTAGATTCGGGTAATGGGTTAGTAGTTCAGGTGACAAATTTTGGATTGCGTGTAGTTTCAATTTGGACACCTGATAAAGAGGGTAATTATGCGGATGTTGCAATAGGTTATGAGAACATTGATAGATACCTATATAATAATGGAGAGCGTTTTTTAGGTTCTATAGTTGGTAGATATGCTAATAGAATTGCTAAAGGACAATTCGAACTTGATGGAGAAATCTATCAATTGCCCATTAACAATAACGGTCAAACTTTGCATGGTGGATTGAAAGGATTAGATATGTTGGTATGGAATGTAGATAATGCAACAGATCAATCTATAGATTTTTCTATTGTAGCTAAAGATGGTGAGGATGGTTTTCCTGGAAATGTAACTATTCATGTGAATTATTCAGTAACTCCAGAGAATGAATTTAAGATAGCTTATAGAGCTACAACGGATAAACCTACAGTCTTAAATTTATCGAATCATGCTTTCTTTAATTTAAAAGGAGAAGCAGCAGGAACTATCACAGATCATGTATTAAGTATTAAAGCAAGTCATACAACACCAGTTGACAGTGTTTTGATTCCTACAGGTGAGATAGCATCTCTTGATGGATCGCCTTTAGATTTTAGAACATCCACAGTTATTGGTGATCGAATTGATGCTGATGATATTCAGCTAAAACATGGTTTAGGGTATGATCATAATTGGGTTATAGATAAGGAGACTGACGGTATAGAATTAGTAGCTACCCTATATGAACCTAAATGCGGAAGATATATGGAGGTATATACTGATCAACCAGGAATACAGTTTTACAGTGGTAACTTTTTTGATGGCAAATCAAAAGGGAAGTATGGTAAAGCTATAAAATATAGAGAAGCTCTTGCTCTTGAAACACAAAAGTTTCCAGATAGCCCTAATCACTCAAATTTTCCTACTACTAGATTAGATCCAGGAGAAACTTACACACATAATACAATCTATAAGTTCTCAGTGAAATAAGAATTTTCATTTCGTTTTTTAATCCCCTTAAACTTTTAATTGTTTAAGGGGATTTTTTATGCTTTGAGGCTAATTATATCTAAAATGAATATTGATATTCTCTCTTTTTTATGTGGCCTTTGTTTGTTTTAGAGTTAAATAAAGATTTTAAATTAATCTATAGTTTGTCGGAAAACTTAATCTGAGATTTTTTACTGTGCCTAGAAACCACGTTTATAGATGATTCTGCCAAAAGTGTATGCTCTTGTGCCAAAATGTTTATTCTGTCTTAATCGTATGGGTAGAGGTTTGAATCCTTATTATATTTGTTTGTGTTTAAATATGTGAACCTAAATTTATAGAATTTAACTTTATTCTAATAGCTATGAAAAAAATAATAGGATTGTTTTGTGTGTTGTTATTTATTATTGCTTGTAGCGATGATAAAGAAATCGATCCAGAAAAATTAACAATTGATAAATCAGAAGTAACCTTAAATCAAGAAGGTATTGCAAAAATTAATATTTTGACGGGTAATGGTGATTATAATGTAGTGTCAGTTAATGAAAATGTTGCAATAGTTTCTATTACTGACGAAGTGATAACAATCACTGCAAAATCTAAAGAGTTTGAAGCCAATACAATAGTAGTTGTGAAAGATAAATATCAGCAAACAGCAATTATAAATGTGAATGTAACAAATGATGTAAATGTTATAGTTGATCTTTATCTTTCAACAAATAATTTGAAATTAAATGTTGATGAACTGGGGGAGGAATCACAAGAGGTTGAGATTGTATCGGGTAATTCTGGTTATGTGTTTGAGTATCTAAAAGATGAGGATAAGGACATATTTAAATTTGATATATCGAATGTAGAAGAAACAAAAAAGTTTAGAGTCTTAGGGCTATCGAATGGTAAAGGTGCTATGAGGATTACGGATAAAACTGGTATGTCTAGTATCCTTTATGTCTCAGTTAAAAAGACAGAGGACTTAGTGGTTGAATCTACAGAATTTAATCTAAGTACCTTGTTTGAAGTTCAAGATATAATAATAAAGACGGGTAATGGTGGTTATGAGGCTAGTGTAGCCAATCCTTTAGTTGCTAAAGTTTATGTTGAAGGTAAAAAAGTGAAGGTTGAAGGGCGTATGAATGGGGAAACAACTATTATTCTTAAGGATTCAAAGGGAAAAGAGTCTAATCCTATAAAAGTTAAAGTAGATGCACCTGAGTATGCTTTGGATTTACAAACCGATTATTTTTGTTATACAGACTTTTCTTCTATTGCAGGATTAGACCCTTCGATTAAGGAGTGTAAGCAAGTAACCTTTGAAATGACTTGTAAAGTATATAATTGGGCATGGTTACAGACTTTTTTAGGTTTAGAATCTAATTTAATAATACGAGGATTAAATGACCCTGATAAGTCGCCTCATGTCTTTGCTGTTGNGGGATTAAAAGATAAAATAATGATGGAGTCAACAACGGAAATACCTTTNAATGAATGGTTTAATCTAGCTTTTGTTGTGGACTGTGATAAAGTTGCTGTTGATGAAAAATACAAAATGTATATTAATGGCAAATTAGAGACAATTAAATTCACGAAAACAGAGGAAACTCATAGTTCTATTGACTTAACAAGTAGTAATGATGGGGGACGTTTTGTTATTGGGCGTGCAACAAGTGCGAATCGTAGAGCATTAAATGGAGCTGTATCATTTGCTAGAGTCTGGACTGTTGCGAGAACCGAGCAACAAATAAAAGATAATATGTGTAGCATGACAGAGAATAGTCCTTTAGGCTTATTTGCTTTTTGGAATTTTTCTGAAGGGATTGATACTAATCGTATTAATGATATTAGTAATAGTGAGTTTGAGACATCCTTGACAATTGCTGAAGCTAAAGATGGTAACTATAATCAGAGTACGATAGCTAAATCTAGGTTTATAACTAAAGGGTGTCCAAACTAATTAAAAACTCAATAAAAAATGAATAAATATTTATACTCTCTTCTGTTATTATTTTTTGCGATTGGTTCTATTGCTTGTTCTGATGATGAAAAAGTGAACTTCAATCCAGTAACGGATACAATTAGTCCCATTTCTAGACTTCAGGCTAATGCTACTGATAAATTAAATGAAATTCAACTGAGTTGGATAAATCCAAGTAGTGAGACACTATGTAAGGTTGAGATTGCATATGAAATGGAAAATTATACTTCTCGTTATTCTCCAAATCCTATAATAATAGATACTAAACCAGGTCAATTAGAATCTTATTTATTATCTGTCCCTCGTTATGGGAAATATAAAATATCTGTAGTTGCGATCAGTCGATTTGGAAAGCGATCTGCTGCTGTTAAAACAGAAGGAACTCCGTTACAAAAAGATGAGGGGGAAAATAATGAGGGAAATCAAACAGATATTGAATCTATTTTTATTGGAAAAGCGGATACGCTTTTTAATGCAATGAATAAGTTATTTTGGGTTACTCCATGGGGATGGGCTGGAAGTTATCCTAGAGGAGATGGGTATTGGGAAGGCACTGCTTTAATTTGGGGATATGGTGCAGCTTTTTCTGGCTATACAGCTTTAAGAGAAGCAACACAAGCTTCTGTAGATTATAAAAATAAGCTCTTAGTTTATGACAACTTATATTTTAATAAAATTGAAAAGTTTATTAATTCACCAGATGGTAAAGCTAAGGCTTATGCTGTTTGGCCTGGTTCGGGAGATCAGCGTCTATACGATGATAATGCTTGGGTTGGGTTGGATATGATTGATTTATATAAACAAACTAATATTAGAGGATATTTAGATCGAGCTATTTTAGTTTGGGATTATTTGCAAGTTGGAACGGATGATTATACTGGAGGTGGTATTTATTGGGATGAGCGGCATGATGCAAAGCATACTTGTTCTACTGCGCCAGGTGCAGTATTGAGTGCTAAAATTTATCTAGCTACACAAGAGCAAAAATATTTAGATCAATGTATAGCGTATTATAATTGGTTGTTAAAACGCTTACAAGACCCTTTAGATTATTTATTTTGGGATAATTGTAAAGAAGATGAAAAAGGGAATATAGTGGTTTCTAAACCAAAATATGCCTATAATTCAGGTCAACCTTTGCAAGTAGCAGTGTTACTCTATAAAATCACTAATGAAGAGAAATACTTAGTTGATGCACGCAGGATTGCCGAAGCTATTTATAATAAATGGTCCTATCGTATGTTTTCTCAAGTATTGGGTGAGGAAATACAAATATTAGAAAATGGGCATGTCTGGTTTTATAATATTGCCTTTAGGGGATTTGTTGAGCTATATAGTGTTGATAAGAGTGCTAAGAAGTATATAGAGTTATATGCTAATACTTTAAGACATGTTTGGCTAATTGGNAAAGACAAAGAAACTAATTTATTGAGTACCGATATTCGAGAAGGGAAATCTGAGAAATCCTATGATATTTTACATCAAGGTGCTTATGTGGAAATGCTATCTAGATTATCTTTAATAGATATTCAAGAAAAATAAAACCTTTAATTTTTATATTATAAAACTATGAAAAAAACAATTCGTTTATTTTTATTACTTTTCGTTATTTTTATCTCTTGTAGTGATGATGACGATAAAGTTATTGATCCTGTCGAACTTGTTTTAGATAAAACAGAGTTGACGTTATCTAATGGTGGATCTGGAGATGTTGTTATTGAGTCTGGTAATGGTGACTATGAAGTTACTTCTAGCAATCCTAGAGTAGCTAAAGCCACAGTCTCTGGAAATGTTATTACTGTAACTGGTGTTTCTGAAGAGCAAATGAGTACGGCGGAAATATCTGTTACTGACAAATTAAGAAAAAAAGTTAAGATTGATGTAACTGTAATTAATGGTGATGTTACTGTTGATTTATTAGTGTCTCCAAAAGAAGTAGAGCTTGATTTAGCAGCTTATACTGAAGAGGAAATGAGGGATACTATTTCTATCACATCAGGAAACTTTGATTACGTAATCGAAGTACTTGAAGGTGGATTGGATTTCATTGAGCTTGATGAATCTTTATTGGCTGAAGAAAATAAATTTATAGTCATTGCTAAAGCTGCTGGTGAAGCTATTGTTGAAGTTACAGATGGAAAAAATGAAAAAGCTGAGGTATTAGTGAAGGTTATAGATACAACTGTGGAGTTAAAAGTGTCTGCTACAGAAGTAGAGCTAGACTATACTTTACAAGATGAACCTCAAGTTGTGATTTCTATTGAGCAAGGAAATTCAGAATATAAGCTTGAATTACTTGATAATGCTGATGAGTTTATTGAATTAGATGAAAAAAAATTAGCGGAAGAGGGCAAGTTTATTATAAAAGCAAAAGCTATTGGTGAGGCTAAGGTTAAAGTTTCAGATAGAAGAGGTAAGTTTGTTATTATTGAAGTTTCTGTTATTGAATCTGAGATAGGGAGTTTAGAAGTAGATACAGAATCATTAGAGTTTAGTACTTTATTTGACGAACAGCAAATAAAAATACTATCAGGTGGAGGGAACTATAAAGTTAGATTAGGTAATAGAATTGTAGCTAAAGCTAGTGTTGATTTAGATGTGATCAAGGTTTCTGGTAAAATGAAAGGTGAAACAGTATTAACAATTGAAGATGCTGTTGGAAATATAGTAGAAGTTCCGATAAAAGTAACAGCACCTGAATACGCTCTATCGTTACATCAAGGTGGCGATTTAAAGGAACACTATTTTGCTTATACAAACTACAGAACACGTACAGAAGAGGAGGCTGATCTTAAATCGTTAAAAGAGGTGACTTTTGAGATAAATTGTTTAATAAAAAACTATAGGGGGCTACAAACATTTATGGGGTACGAGGGTTACTTAATGATTAGAGGAGAAGGTGATCAAGATGGGGTAGTACGAATTGTATCTGCTGGAGATAAGCTGGATATTCGTTCAATAAATCCGTTTCCTTTAAATGAGTGGTTACATTTAGCTTTTGTAGTTGATTTAAATGCGAGTACTAATGCTGAAAGGTACAAGTTGTATAGAAATGGAGAACTAGATGAAATAAAGTTTGTAAAGGAAGAGTTTAATTATAGTGAAATAAATCTTAATGGTGATGCTTCAAAAATGGGTGGTAAGTTTGTTGTTGGTTTAGCAACGGATCAAGAGTGGAGAGCTATGCAAGGAGTGGTTTCTTATGCTAGAATATGGAAAGAAGCACGTACCGCAGGTCAAATAAAAAGTAATATGAATAATTTAGTAGAGACGAATCTTGATAAATTAGTATCTTTTTGGAATTTTTCTGAGGGGAAAGAAACTAGTGTTATTCATGATTTAGCGAACGATGACAACACTTCCGATTTAACAATAACTAAAGTTAAGTATTCTGAGAAAGGTTATGAGGCTGTACCTGTTAAGCTTGATGATTTTCAAGCTAAAGGAGTTATAAATTAATATTCTGATGATTTTCTTAAGATAGTTTTAAATTCAAAAAAGGCTAATGACATTCGTTATTAGCCTTTTTTATTCGAAATACAATTATTCACTTTTTATTTATTTTATAGACCTGTACATCTTGAGGGGAAACATCATACAGTAGTGCATCATTACTAATAATGCCTTTCTTCCCGGTCCATAGTTCTGTTGTATTAATTATTGATGTTTTCTGAAGATTAATTCTATCGAGATTGATTTTCCCTGAAAGATTATTAGTTGAATCAAAATTAAAGATAACCACATAAGTACATTCTTCTGTTTCACACATGAAAAGCTTTTCGCTTAAGTGAGGTTTCTCAATAATGTAACCTTCAATAGGATAAAAGGAGTGTCCTAGTCGAGCAATTGCATTAATATCTGGGTTGGTTGTTACTTTCATGGCTTTCTTTCGGGATTCTAAATCACCTGGGTAGTTTCCTTTTAGACTAAAATTATCCCCTAACATATAAATACCTGTAATAACAGCAGAAGTTACTCTAGCACGATTAGCACCTTCTTTATAATCATTTGCTTCTTTAGGATTATAAAGTAGAATATGGTCTGCGTCATTAAAAGGGTATAATCTATCTATCCACCATCCAAATGATAAGCTGTTGAGCATATAACCTGTCGATCCCCATGGTTTTTCGTTCATTGCTCCCCAAGTATCACAACTGATTCGTCTAGATGTACCATATTGAGATGGAAATATAGGAGCAATAGATAGAGCCATAAATAGATCGTCACAAGCTTTAGATAGATAATCCATCCCTTCATTATATGCCTGGATACCTGTAGTAACATTAGGGTTATAGAAGGAGTCGGCTTCAAGAGCACCATTATTGATGAAATCTAATTTGATATAACTGAATCCTAATTCTTTGAAACGGCTTATATAATAATCTATTCTTTGTTTTGTTCCAGGATGAGTAGGATCTACAGCTAGAGATTCTATTTTTCTAGGTTTATTATTAGCATAAAGGTAGATGTCTTTATACTTATATTTTCCATTGGTACCCTCCACCTCACTATTTGGATTACCAAACCAATCAGAGAATGGGCACCAGTAGATTCCTGCTTTTTGATTATTGGCATTACAATGTAGTACGAATTCTTTTAGTTCGTCATCGCTAAAATTATCCCAGAAAGAATCTAAACCAATATAAGTTGTTGAATTGTTCTCAAAACCTTTAGGTTGCAAGTCATTTTTAATAAAATCCGAGACATCTGTAACACCTGTATAATTTACATGGTTAGCCATAGCACCCCAACTATTCCATCCAAAAGGAACTTCTTTATTCCATTGTCTTGGTGGAGTTATTTTTGAATTAATAGTGGCATATTCTTCCATCCCCTTTCTCCAGTCTGTATGGTAACCAATCAGTATTTTAGGCGATTTTATTAANGTTCCCTTTATTTTACCATGTTCGCATGAGGGTTTATCTTCTTGCTTATTTATATCGCGTGTTAATTCGTGTGTAATACCACCATAACACTCCAATTTTTCAAGTGTATTAAAGCTTTTATTATTGCCATGAGAAAGAACTCCTGTTTTCCATATATTATGTTCTACGGACCCTATTACTAGTCCCTGTCTACTTTTACCATTAAAAAAACAAGAGACTTCAAATGATATATTGGGTGTAGGAAAAGGTGAGCAAAGGTAAGAGACAAAGTTATCATTATCAAATGGAACTCTAACGACTCTGTTCGAATTATCGTTGGGTAAGAAAGATTGTTCCTTTATGGAATAAAGAGGTGTTATATAATTCGTTTCTATTTGTTCTTTATTTTCTATTATGAGTTCTGTTAAAATACAATTTGGGTAACTTGAATAGTTATAAAAGCAGTGTTTAAGTTGAGGCTTATTTTTTGCTTTATATTCAAATATATATTTATTTCCTTTCCCTAGTTTGTCTTGTATAGAGTTCTTTTTTATCGCTACTAAATTATAGTTTTTACTCTCTAATGTGTCATTTCCTATTTTTACTCTTGCATATACTTCTTGAAGTATAGGGTGTGACTGATGAAATAAACTGACTGTTCCACTTTCCGTATTATATTTAATAGTCCATTGACTTTCTTTTATATTGTACTTATTAGAGCTGCATGATGCAAACAAGAGAAGTATAATAATGTAGAGTGCTTTATATAGTAATGAATTTTTCATTATTTTAATTTTGTACCGTATTTAGAAGGTAACTCTCACCTTTTGTAGTATTAAATGAGGTTATGTACCAGCCTTCCTTATCTTGTAAAGACTCGTATTTACAATCGACCACTTCAAGAGGTACTTTTGTTCTGATTCTACAAGGAGCACCCTGAGCTGAATATATGGTGGCAGAAAGAAGAGAGCTGTCGTTCCACACTATATCTACTTCAAAAGCATTTCGGCCTTTAAGTCCTTTAACTTCACCAGAACTCCATACAGAAGGCAAAGCAGGGAGTAAATGCAATTCATTCATATGACTTTGAAGTAACATTTCAGCGATAGCTGCTGTGGCTCCAAAGTTTCCATCAATTTGAAAGGGTGGGTGAGCATCTAACATGTTTTTATAGATACCCCCTTTTGTTTCATAATCTAAATCGTATTCATCAACTAAAGTCATGGATGATTTTAATAATTTATGTGCACGATTACCATCGAGTAGTCGAGCCCAAAAAGCAATTTTCCAGACTCTACTCCAACCTGTTCCACTATCTCCTCTTGCATTAAGCGATACTTTGGCGGCTTCTGCATATTTCTTGTTAAGAAAAGGAGAGATTGCAGTCCCAGGATAAAGTCCTATTAAATGAGAAACATGTCGATGAATATTCTGAGGATCATCTTCTTCAGTTTTCCACTCTTTTAATTGTCCCCAATTACCTATAGCTAGTCCTTTATCTAACTTACTATATACATGAGCTAATGCGGCTGTAAAATCATCTTTAATATTAAGAATAGCTATGGCTTTAGAAGTGTTTTTGAATAGTTCATGAATCAATTGTTGTGCATAAGGGACGCCATCTTCCCAAGGGCCATGCTCGGGTGACCATTCATTTGGGGCAACATAGTATCCTTGATCGTTCACTATGAGTCGGTCTAACCAAAAAAGACAAGCTGATTTCAATACGGGGTAGGCTTCATTTCTAAGGTAAGTTTTATTTAATGAAAAAGCATACTTATCCCAAGTGTGCAGTGTGTACCATGCATTTGCTGGATGATTCCAATTCCAATCAGAATAGCCAAAAATGTTATTTTGTGTTTTTAGTGTCCACCCTTGTGAGTTAACCTCTTTGGCCATGTTGCTCCATGAGCTATGTATTAAAGCTTCGTTACGAATGTAATTAATAAATGGAGTGTGGCATTCAGCTAAGTTAGTTGGTTCAGCTGGCCAATAATTCATTTGTACATTGATATTTGAGTGGATGTCACTTTCCCAAGGTGGGTTATTACTATGATTCCATAACCCTTGTAAATTGGAAGGAAGATCTAATCCATCTCTAGATGAAGCAATAGTTAAGTAGCGACCAAACTGAAAGAATAAAACCTCTGCTAATCTTGATTCTCTTCCTTCTGTATGTTGCTTTAATAAAACATCTGTGGGTAGATTGTTTGCTTCTTGATGGAGGTTTAGAGTAACCCTGTGGTATAATGATTGATAATCTGCGATGTGTTCTTTTTTAATGTTTTCAAAGCCTTTATTTTTAGCAACTTCTAATTGCGCTAGCAGTCTGTTTTTCCAATCTGTTGAGGTTAGATAATCTAAAGCTTTCGGATCATAATTTGTTCCTGCAGCAAGGTATAATGTGGCTTGGGTTGCATTACGTACTTCTATATGCGATTCATTAATTGAGGTTTTTCCTCCATTTGTATCAATAAAAAGGTGTGCATTGTACGAAAGCAACATTAAGTGTCCTTCTAATGAAAGCTTATTTTCTGTTAATAGTGTTTTATTTCCTTGGCCGTCTGTTAGAGATAAGTTGAAATTTAATTTCTTTTTTTTATTTGCTGTCAGGTTAATAACAATAATATCATCAGGAAAACTACTTAAATATTCACGTTGGTAGGTAACTCCATCTGTTGTATAATTAACACGAGCTATGGCTTCTTCTAAATCCAGTTCACGTGTGTAGTTAACTATTTCTCTCTGGTGATCAAACTCAAGATGGATATTTCCAAAATTAAGATAAGACCCTCGATTGTTTTTATCCCCATCCCATAAAGTTTTATCATTAAATTGCACCTCCTCTTTTTCAATACCACCAAAAATCATAGCCCCTATACGTCCGTTTCCAATGGGAAGAGCGTGGGTCATCCAGTCTTTTGCTGGTTCTTTATACCATAATTTAAGGTTATTTGTTGCATTGATTGGTATGGATAAGAATAGACAGAGTAATAGTAGTGTTTTTTTGAGATTCATAGTATTAGTGCTATTTGATTGTTTTCCTAAAGTTAGAGGTTTAATGTTAAAAAGCACATTTTTTATTCTAATTTTATAGTGTCCTAGTGCATGTCATCCATTTGCCTTAGTCAAGTGAAGCTGATGCCCTAGTCATAAGACCCTTTTGACTAGGACCTGTGAATCTTAGGTATTTTTCTTTATTTGCCGAGTAGCAA
>JGI24707J26582_10001940_pt1 | contig 15943 bp, 14 predicted proteins | sample BioPla1DNA1_FD_26582 | JGI IMG/M metagenome (IMG submission 26582) | reverse complement strand
ATGTCAATACAGGAGCTGCAAGATCTTATTCGTCCAGCGGGATTTTATAAACAAAAATCACAGTACATCAAAGCCCTGACTGAATGGTTCATGAACTATGACTGTGACATCGATATAGTAAAAAATCGCCCTCTGCCTGAGCTTCGCAGCGAACTTTTGCAGGTTCGGGGAGTCGGTAATGAGACGGCGGATTCTATTCTTCTTTACGCTTTTGAGTTTCCGAGTTTTATTGTAGATGCCTATACGATGAGGTTATTCCGTCGTTTTCCTATTGAGACGGGTGCAACTTATATAGAAGTCAAGGACTATTGTGAGCAAAACCTTTCTCAAGATGCTGCTATCTATAATCATTTCCATGCTCTCATCGTCCGAAATGGCAAGGAACACTGCAAAAAGAAAATGGACTGCCTGGGATGTCCATTAGAAGAAGTTTGTCAAAAGTTGTCTTCCTAAAATCCCATTCCATTCCTAAAGACAAAGGTTATCTTTCCGTGCCTTGACACCTTAGTATAATCCAGGAGATTTTGCCAAAGGAGTGAGCTGAAGGTCACTGATCCGTCTTCTAATAATAAGGATTCAGATATCCAAATACTTGATGTTATTGAGCTTATCTTTTTGTTTTTTAATATCTTCTGAAGATATTATATACATTTGTTTTTTAGGGCTCCACTTATAACCGAGCAGTTTCAACCAGTCCTTCGCGTCTTGATCATCAATTTGTAATATTTGAGCAAGTTCAAAGTGATTCCATTCAAATTTTACTTAGATTTAATTTGAGGCATATAGATACAAGTGCTATAGTAATGCTATTACTATGCAAGAGGTGATTTTATGAACATTTCAGAAACATTAAAACATATTCGTAAGGTCAGCTTCCTAAGCCAAGCAGCATTGGCAAAGGAACTTGGTGTTGCATATTCTACTGTCAATAGATGGGAAACAGGCAAAACTATACCCAATTATCAGGCTTTGAAAAAAATTGACTCATTTTGCAAAAAAAATGCGATTGATATTAATATCAACGATGCTCTGGAAGCATAATTTTTTGTGTTGAAATAAAAAATTATTTGCTAGCAAAAGTAATAAACTATCAAATAAAATGTTTCTGTATAAGGGATATAAGACAATTACAGAATGTATAAAACAGAAAATCGATAAATGATGATGTTAATTTAATTTATATTAGGTACGAAATGAAAGCGCCTATAGTTTTAGATAATCAAGGAGAAAACAATAAATGGCTAACGAGAAGCACACCGCTAAAAAACAAACCAAATCCAAACAGCGTATAGCTGACCATGGCGAAGTTTTTACTGCAGAGCGTGAAGTGAATGCTATGCTTGATCTTGTTAAACAAGAGACAGAGCGTATTGATTCTCGATTTCTGGAACCTGCGTGCGGAAACGGAAATTTTCTTGCAGAAATTCTTAGACGTAAACTTACCGTGGTTAAGTCCAGATATGGAAAAAATGCTGCTGATTATGAACGCTATGCAGTTATAGCAGTTTCAAGTGTATATGGCGTAGAGATTCTTTTAGACAATGTTCAAGAATGTCGTGAACGTCTTTATGATATATGGAATGATTTCTATACCAAACAGTGTAAACTTGATGCCAATGATGAAACTCGTCAAGCGGTACGATTTATTCTGCAAAAGAATATTCTTTGCGGAGATGCATTGACTTTAGAGCAAGCCGACGGGACGCCGATAATCTTTGCAGAATGGTCTGCTGTGAACGGTTGTTTGATAAAGCGACGTGATTTTGAGCTTTCTCATATGTTGCATGCCGAAGAAAAATACTTACAAATAGATTTGTTTGGCGAATCTGGAAATTATGAAACTGATGCAAGTGGAGCAACCGTATTATTGCCCATCCGAGAATTCCCACCAATACATTATAGGAGAGTGCAGGAAAATGGCTGATTTTTATCAAAGTACATATAATCCTGACGTGTTGTCTTGTCTTGCTAATCTAAGTAATGATGAGGTATTCACGCCGCCAGAAATTGTAAATCAAATGCTGGACTTACTTCCACAGGAGCTTTTTCGCTCAAAGGAAACGACATTCCTTGACCCTGCTGCCAAGAGTGGCGTATTTTTACGAGAAATTGCAAAACGATTGCTTATTGGATTGGAAGATGAAATACCTGATTTACAACGACGAATTGACCACATTTACCATAAGCAGCTTTTCGGCATTGCTATTACTGAGATGACAAGTCTATTGTCACGGCGTTCATTGTATTGTAGTAAATATCCTAATAGCAAATATAGTGTAACACCGTTTGAAGATGCTGAGGGCAATGTGCGCTTCAAGAAAATTCAGCATACTTGGCGTAACGGCAAGTGTGTGTTTTGCGGTGCGAGTCAGAGCGAATATGACCGTGATGAGAGCCTTGAGACTCACGCTTATGAATTTATCCATACTACACATTCAGAGAGGATTTTTAATATGAAATTTGATGTAATTATAGGTAATCCGCCGTATCAGTTGAGTGATGGAGGAAATGGCATCAGTGCAATGCCCATCTATGATAAATTTATAACTCAGGCTAAGAAGCTGCAACCTCGTTATTTGTGTATGATTGTACCTTCACGATGGTTCGCTGGTGGAAAAGGACTTAATTCGTTCAGAGATGAGATGTTACACGATGACAGAATTAGATTTATTCGAGATTATCCTCAAGCATTTGATTGTTTTCCGGGAGTCCAGATAAAAGGTGGAGTGTGTTTTTTCCTTTGGGATAGAGATAATCGTGGAGAATGCACAGTAGAAACACAAAAAGGAAATGATATTGGTGAAGCAGTTTCGCGTAATCTTCTTGAAGATGGATGTGATACCTTCATTCGATACAATGAAGCAATAAGCATTCTACATAAAGTTAAAAATCTGGGTGAACCTTCAATGGAGTCGATTGTCAGTTCGCGACAGCCGTTTGGCCTTCCTACAACTTTCCATGGGCATAAGGAAAGAAAGAAAGATGATATCCTCATTTATGAAAATACAGGTACTTCATATACTTCAAGAAAGAATATAACAAAAAATACAGATGTTATTGACAATTGGAAAGTTCTTATTCCCCGCTCTGGAAGTGGAAGCGATGCATTTCCTCACCCTATTTTGGGCAAGCCTTGGATAGGTGGACCAGGTACAGCGAGTAGTGAAACAAATATTTTTATTGGTCCTTTTTCAGATAAGAAGGAATGTGAGAATGTTATCTCATACATTTCGACACGGTTTATGCGATTTTTTGCAATGCTCAAAAAAGTTACACAGAGTACAACTAGAGGTATATATACTCTCGTTCCCCTACAAGACTTCTCCGAGCCATGGACAGATGAAAAACTGTATAAAAAATATGGCTTAACTGAGGATGAGATTGCATTTATTGAAAGCATGATTCGCCCGATGGATTTAGGAGGTGAGAACGATGCCTGATATGGATTTTTTTCCGCTTCGTCCAGAAGTAATACCGAAGATATATGCCTATGAAGATCTTTCTCCTGACTATAAGGGGCTCTTAAAAGTGGGTTATACAACCATTGATGTGGAACGCCGTGTCGCCCAACAGTATCCCACCAAACGTCCAAATGGCAAAGTGCCTTATCGGATAGTCTGGCAGGATAGCGCGATGTACTCTGATGGCGGCACTTTCACTGACCATGATATTCACCGTGCTTTAACGAAGCGCGGTTTTCCTAGCGTGGGAGGAGAATGGTTTCGCTGTTCCATTGGGGATTTGCAAGCGGCATATATTGCTGTTCGTGACAAGGTAGAGAACATAGAAAACCGTACTCAGACTTTCAAAATGCGTCCAGAACAGAATGAAGCAGTTGATAAGACCATTGAATATTTCCGTGCTGCTGAAAAAGAACCAGGTCATAGGACAGCAAAATTTCTTTGGAACGCCAAAATGCGTTTTGGAAAAACATTTGCTTCTTATCAGCTTGCAAAAAAAATGGGGCTTAAAAAAATATTAGTTCTAACTTTCAAGCCCGCTGTACAGAGTGCATGGGAAGAGGATTTACTAACTCATGTAGATTTTGAGGGTTGGCAGTTTGTTTCCGCAAAGAATGGCTTTGACTACGAAAGTACTGATAAAAGTCGTCCAATTGTTTGCTTTGGTTCGTTTCAGGACTTACTCGGTACCAATGAAAACGGTGGTATTAAGGCGAAAAACGAGTGGATTCACATAATAAATTGGGATTTAGTAATTTTCGATGAGTATCACTTTGGCGCATGGCGTGAGAATGCCAAGAAGCTATTTGAAACCGAAGATGAAGATCTCTCTCTCGATTTTGATGCTGAAGAGTATCAAGAAAAAGAAGCTGGAAATGCTATTAATGAAACGTTCTTACCCATTACGACACCGCGTTACTTATACCTCTCCGGTACACCGTTTCGTGCAATCAACTCGGGTGAGTTTATCGAAGATCAGATTTATAATTGGACATATTCGGATGAGCAGCGTGCAAAGAATAATTGGGGAACTGCCCCGAATAACCCGTATTTATCACTGCCGAGAATGGTTTTAATGACTTATAAAATCCCAGACAGTATTCGTCAAATAGCTCAGCAGGGTGAATTTGATGAGTTCGACTTAAATGTATTCTTTTCAGCTGAAGGAAAAGGTGATAATGCCAAGTTTAAGTTTGAGGATTATGTACAAAAATGGTTGGATCTGATTCGCGGTGCATATTTGGGCACCACAACGGATGATTTGAAACTTGGCGCTAAAAAGCCAGATATGCCCTTTTCTAACACTCGCCTACTTTCAATTTTAACGCACACATTATGGTTTATGCCTAACGTTGCATCCTGCCATGCAATGGCAAATCTGCTCAAGAAGCGAAACAACAGTTTTTTTCACGACTATAAAGTAAATGTCGCCGCGGGGCCAAGTGCTGGTATAGGTGTGGAAGCTCTGGCACCCGTACTTCAATCTATGGGCGATCCCCTAAAAACAAAGACTATAACACTGTCCTGCGGCAAACTTACCACAGGTGTTACGATTAAACCTTGGACAGGTATTTTTATGCTTCGTAATCTCAGCAGTCCTGAAACCTATTTCCAGGCAGCATTCCGTGTACAGAGTCCATGGGTTATAGACCTCGGTGCTGGTAAAAATGAAATAATGAAACATGAGTGTTATGTATTTGACTTTGCCCTTGACCGTGCTTTACACCAAATTGCTGATTATAGCTGCCGACTCGATGTGAATGAGAGCAACCCAGAACAAAAAGTTGCTGAATTTATTAATTTCTTGCCTGTGCTTGCATATGATGGCAGCACCATGAAACGGCTCAATGAAACCGATATTCTCGACATTGCACTTGCCGGAACATCTGCTACGCTACTTGCTCGTCGCTGGGAATCTGCCTTACTTGTTAACGTTGATAATGATACCCTCGCACGCCTTATGGCAAACGAAGATGCAATGAANGCCTTAATGAGTATTGAGGGNTTTCGTAGTCTGAACACGGAAATCAATGACATTATTATCGCTTCTGAAAAAGTAAAAAAAGCAAAAGCAAAAGGCGACAAGCTTACTCTAAAAGAAAAAAAGGAAATCTCTGCAGAGGAAAAAGAATTTAAATCCAAGCGCAAGATGATTCAAGAGAAACTGATTAAATTTGCTACCAGAATCCCAGTATTTATGTATTTGACCGATTTCCGCGAATACAGTCTGAAAGATGTCATAACTCAGTTAGAACCAGGTTTGTTTAAGCGTGTGACAGGATTGAATGTGAAAGATTTTGAACTGCTTTGTTCACTTGGTGTGTTTAATGCCGCTCTGATGAATGATGCGGTTTATAAATTCAAACGCTACGAGGATTCTAGTCTGAACTATACAGGTATTGATCGTCACCAAGGTGAATCTGTCGGGGGTTACGACACCGTTCTAACCCGCGAAGAATTTGATAAGTTATTTGGTTCTCAACAGGGATCGCTTAATGTGGTCGAACAAGATTTTGATAATGATATTGATTTGCCAGAGATTGAGGATGATTATTCCGACGATGAAGACAAAGAACCCGTTCCAAAACAGAAGGCGGAATCTGAACCAAAAGGAACAGAGACTATGATTAATAAAACCGTCGCTGTACCGATTACACCAAAAGCTGCAACACGGGTTATCCGAACTTCTTTCACATCTCCTAATACAGCGCAGGAAAAGCCCAAGGTGGATATCTCAGCGGTGAATCCTGGCTCTACGGTAACACATAAGAAGTTTGGAGATGGCTCTGTCATCGCTATCAAGGATGGAAAAATTATCGTTTCTTTTGGTAAAAACGAAAAGACATTTTTGTTTCCACAAGCGTTTGAACAGGGCTTTTTGAAGCTATAATTCTAAATGATTCGCGGCCAAAGTGATCATATCATTGCTTAAATGATAATAGAGGCGTATTGCTATGGCTTGCTTTGATGAAAATGTGGAAGAAAAAACGATTAAGGCTATTGCTCAAAAGAAACCGTACTACTTTGTTATGAGAGATAGTTCGATGGCAAACGATAATGTGGCAACCAATTTTGAACAAATATTTGCAACATATAGTCCCGATACTATAAGGAAGGTGCTTTAATGGCAAATAAAATATCTATTCGATTTTTTGACGATACTGAAGTCCGTGCTATTTGGGATGATGAGAGCACAAAATGGTGGTTCTCAGCTGTCGATATAGTAGGTGTTTTAAGCGAAAGCTCAGACGCAAGAAATTATTGGTACGTTTTAAAAAACCGTTTAAAAAAATCAAACTCGCAAGTCCTTACAAATTGTAAGGGGTTCAAATTAGTTGCACCCGATGGCAAAAGACGAATGACCGATTGTTTTGATTATGAAGGCATTATTGAATTAGCGAAGAATTTCCCAAGTAATAAAGCNAATCGNTTTATCGAATGGTTCACCTATANTGATGATTCAATTGATGGAAAGAGTAAATCAAAGGCATATGCTCTGTTTGACAGCTCATTACTAGATAATATTGAAGTTGGTACAGTAAAGGGATTACAACAGATACACGGTTATCTGTTTGGTGGTTTATATGATTTTGCAGGGCAGATTAGAACCTTAAATATTGCAAAAGGTGGGTTTCGTTTTGCACCAGTTCAGTTTTTAGAGAATACGCTTAAAACTATTGAAAATATGCCGGAAAATACATTTGATGAAATCGTTGAAAAATACGTAGAAATGAATGTAGCTCATCCCTTTATGGATGGAAATGTACCATCAAGACACCTGCTAAGAACCGCATAACAGCAGGCAAACAACTTCATATCAAAATTTAAAATTGAATAAATACATATAAAGAGCCATTTGATTTTTCATATCAAGTGGTTTTTGTTATGTATATGGAGCAAGACGCTTACTAATTCCATTATGGGAAATAGGAGCGTCTATTTTTTTACCCAATTTTGAAAGGACGTGATACCACGAAAGCAAAAAATCAAGGTCGTTCCCCACCCAATAGACCATCAAACAAATTAGATTCATGAAACCATTAAACAGAAAGGATAGGTAAAAATATGGAACTTAAATTTGTCATTCCCAACATGGAAAAAACATTCGGAAACTTAGAATTTGCTGGCGAGGATAAAATCGTACAGCGAAGAATCAACGGACAGCTTACTATCTTATCAAGAAGCTATAACCTCTATTCAGATGTTCAAAGAGCAGATGATATTGTGGTGGTACTTCCTGCTGAAGCTGGCGAAAAACATTTCAGTTTTGAAGAAAAAGTAAAGCTCGTCAATCCACGTATTACTGCCGAGGGCTACAAAATCGGTACTCGTGGCTTTACGAACTACATCTTAGAAGCTGACGACATGATTAAGGAATAGAAAGAAAGAGAGGAAAACATTATGAGATTAGCCAATGGCATTGTTTTAGAAAAAGACGCTACGTTTGGGGAATTAAAGTTCTCTGCACTCCGACGTGAAGTAAGAATCCAAAATGAAGACGGGTCGGTATCAGATGAAATCAAAGAGCGTACCTATGACCTTAAATCCAAAGGACAAGGACGTATGATTCAAGTGAGTATTCCTGCCAGTGTTCCACTGAAAGAGTTTGACTATAACGCACGAGTGGAGCTTATCAATCCTGTTGCTGATACGGTGGCTACTGCTACTTTTCAAGGGGCAGATGTGGACTGGTATATCAAGGCTGACGATATTGTGCTAACAAAGGATTCTAATTCCTTTAGAACACAACCTCAACCAAAGAAAGAACCTGTTATAGATAAACAGTAGCACTTCCGTTAGAGAGAAAGGAGGATTTTACCCATGAAACAGCGTGGTAAAAGGATTCGCCCATCGGATAAAGATTTAGTCTTTCATTTTACGATTGCTTCACTTCTGCCTGTTTTCCTGCTGGTTGTCGGACTGTTTCATGTGAAGACAATCCAGCAGATCAACTGGCAGGATTTAGACCTACTACAAGTAGATAAGATTGACATTCCCTATTTAGTTATCAGTTTCAGTGTCGCAATTCTTGTTTGCTTGTTAGGTGCTTTTATATTCAGAAGATACAAGTACGATATGTTCAAACAGCTACAGCACCGTCAAAAGCTGGCGAAGATGATTCTTGAAAACAAGTGGTATGAATCAGAACAAGTCAAAACTGATGGTTTCTTCAAGGATAGTACCAGTCGGACAAAGGAAAAGATAACCTACTTTCCCAAAATGTATTATCGCCTTAAAGATGGCTTGATAAGTATACGTGTTGAAATCATGCTGGGGAAATATCAAGACCAGCTCTTACACTTGGAAAAGAAGCTGGAAAGTGGCTTGTACTGTGAGCTGACCGACAAGGAGCTAAAGGATTCTTATGTAGAATATACCTTGCTCTATGACACCATAGCCAATCGACTTTCCATTGATGAAGTACAAGCCAAAGATGGCAAGTTACGCTTAATGACGAATGTCTGGTGGGAATATGACAAACTCCCTCACATGCTGATTGCTGGGGGAACTGGTGGCGGTAAGACCTACTTCATTTTGACACTGATTGAAGCTCTACTTCATACCAATTCAAAACTGACTATCCTTGACCCAAAGAATGCTGATCTTGCAGACTTAGGCTCTGTGATGGGAAATGTCTACTACAGGAAAGACGATATGCTTTCCTGCATTGACCGTTTCTATGATGAAATGATGAAACGCAGTGAAGTTATGAAAAAGATGGAAAACTACAAGACAGGCGAAAACTATGCTTACTTAGGATTGCCAGCTCATTTTCTTATCTTTGATGAATATGTGGCTTTTATGGAAATGCTGGGAACAAAGGAAAATACCGCAGTGCTTAACAAGCTCAAACAGATTGTTATGTTAGGTCGTCAAGCTGGATTCTTTCTGATACTGGCTTGTCAAAGACCCGACGCAAAATATTTAGGCGACGGAATCAGAGACCAGTTTAATTTTAGAGTGGCTTTAGGTCGTATGTCTGAAATGGGCTATGGCATGATGTTTGGAAGTGACGTACAGAAAGACTTTTTCCTAAAGCAGATTAAAGGACGTGGTTATGTTGATGTTGGAACAAGTGTCATCTCTGAATTTTATACTCCCCTTGTACCTAAAGGACATGATTTCTTAGAGGAAATAAAAAGGTTATCCCACAGCAAACAGGACACGCAGGCGACGTGCGAAGCGGAAGTCGCAGGTGTGGACTAATCTTGCTGGCTGGTGTGGCGACAGCCACGCCAGCACTTAACCCCCCGTATCTAACAGGGGGGTACAAATCGACAGGAAACAGGCAAAAAAATAGTAGAAAATCCTTTGGTTACAAGGGATTTAGAAAATTTCGGTGTATGTCAAATGAGCTTTAAAAGTTGACATACGCCTTTTTGATTGGAGGAATTTCACTGAATGAACAAACTTGGGTACAGCATTTAAAGGAAAAACGCTTATCTTATGGACTTTCTCAAAACCGACTGGCTATTGCTACAGGCATTACAAGGCAATATCTTAGCGACATTGAAACTGGCAAGGTCAAGCCATCAGACGAATTACAACTGGCACTTTTAGAAACGCTGGAACGCTTCAATCCCGACGCTCCCCTTGAAATGCTCTTTGACTATGTAAGGATTCGGTTTCCAACAACAGACGTACAGCATGTGGTCGAGGACGTTTTACGATTGAAACTTTCCTATATGCTCCATGAAGACTATGGCTTCTATTCCTATACCGAACATTATGCTTTAGGCAATATTTTCGTCCTATGCTCTCATGAGCTGGATAAAGGGGTTCTAGTGGAATTGAAAGGTCGTGGGTGCAGACAATTTGAAAGCTATCTCTTAGCACAACAAAGAAGCTGGTATGAGTTCTTTATGGACGCTTTGGTGGCTAGTGGCGTGATGAAACGCCTTGACCTTGCCATCAACGATAAAACAGGGATTTTGAATATTCCCATACTGACGGAAAAATGCCGACAGGAAGAGTGTATTTCGGTGTTCCGCAGTTTCAAGAGCTATCGCAGTGGCGAACTGGTACGCAAAGATGAAAAGGAATGTATGGGAAACACACTTTATATCGGTTCATTACAAAGCGAAGTCTATTTCTGTATCTATGAAAAGGACTATGAGCAGTACAAGAAAAATGATATTCCCATTGAAGACGCAGAGGTTAAAAACCGTTTTGAAATCCGACTAAAAAATGAGCGTGCCTATTATGCAGTACGTGATTTACTTGCCTATGATAATCCAGAGCATACAGCTTTTAAGATTATCAATCGGTATATCCGCTTTGTGGATAAGGACGATTCAAAAGCACGTTCCGATTGGAAACTCAATGAAGAATGGGCATGGTTTATTGGAAACAATCGTGAACGATTAAAACTAACCACAAAACCAGAGCCTTACTCTTTCCAAAGGACACTAAACTGGCTATCTCATCAAGTCGCCCCGACCTTAAAGGTTGCTATTACACTTGATGAAATTAACCAGACGCAGGTTGTGAAAGACATTCTCGACCATGCGAAACTGACAGACCGACACAAGCAGATTTTAAAGCAACAGTCGGTAAAAGAACAGGACGTGATAACGAACAAAAAATAACTTAAATACAAATTTACTGAATACAGAAAGGAGAACATTTTTATGAATTTTGGACAAAACCTTTATAACTGGTTTCTATCAAATGCTCAATCACTGGTACTTTTAGCAATCGTTGTAATTGGCTTGTATCTTGGCTTCAAGCGTGAGTTTAGTAAACTGATTGGCTTTCTCATCATTGCGATTATTGCGGTGGGCTTGGTGTTCAACGCTGCTGGAGTAAAAGACATTTTATTAGAGCTATTTAATCGCATTATCGGTGCTTAAATTAAACCGTTATTTTGTGGAATATAAGTGGTTTTCTTATGTTCCGCAAAAGAATGGCACACCAAACGAAGTGCGGTAGGGATTTTTGAATCTCTACACAGAAAGGACGTGAACACATGGACGATATGCAAGTCTATATTGCCAACTTAGGTAAATACAATGAAGGAGAATTAGTCGGTGCTTGGTTTACCTTTCCCATTGATTTTGAAGAAGTCAAAGAGAAAATCGGCTTGAATGATGAATACGAGGAATACGCCATTCACGATTATGAGTTACCCTTTACGGTTGACGAATACACTTCTATTGGCGAACTCAATCGCCTATGGGAAATGGTATCGGAGTTGCCAGAGGAACTACAATCCGAGCTATCTGCTCTGCTCACTCATTTTTCAAGTATTGAGGAACTAAGCGAACATCAAGAGGATATTATTATTCACTCGGATTGTGATGATATGGAAGATGTTGCCCGTTACTACATTGAAGAAACTGGTGCTTTAGGCGAAGTACCAGCCAGTCTTCAAAACTATATTGATTACGAATCCTATGGTCGTGATTTAGAACTTTCGGGAACATTCATTTCTACCAATCATGGGATTTTTGAAATCACTCATTAAGTCTGTCGGTACATTACTACTGGCAGAGTTTCTTGTTTGCGGGGTAGCTTAAACAGCTATCCCTATTTTTATGAAAGGATTGATTCTATGAAGAAAATACGAAGCTATACCAGTATTTGGTCTGTTGAGAAAGTGCTGTACTCCATAAACGATTTTAGACTTCCGTTTCCCATAACCTTTACGCAAATGACGTGGTTTGTCGTGTCACTGTTTGCGGTTATGATACTTGGCAACGTGCCACCTCTTTCCATGATTGAGGGAGCATTTCTCAAATACTTTGGGATTCCTGTCGCTTTCACATGGTTTATGTCTACAAAAACCTTTGATGGTAAAAAGCCTTATGGATTTTTAAAGTCTGTCATTGCTTATGCACTGCGACCAAAGCTGACCTATGCAGGGAAAAAAGTAACCCTTGGCAGAAATCAGCCACAAGAAGCCATTACAGCAGTTAGGAGTGAATTTTATGGCATATCCAATTAAATACATTGAAAATAATCTGGTCTGGAATAAAGATGGCGAATGTTACGCCTATTATGAGCTTGTTCCTTACAATTACTCATTTCTAAGTCCAGAACAGAAAATACAAGTGCATGATTCTTTCAGACAGCTTATCGCACAAAATCGTGATGGCAAGATTCATGCCTTACAAATCAGTACAGAATCCAGCATACGTTCAGCACAAGAGCGTTCTAAAAATGAAGTCACTGGCAAGCTCAAAGCGATTGCCTATGACAAAATCGACCAACAGACAGACGCTTTAATATCCATGATTGGCGAAAATCAAGTGGATTACCGTTTCTTTATCGGCTTTAAGTTGCTTCTCAACGATCAGGAGTTTTCCATGAAAAGTCTTACCGTTGAAGCCAAAAATGCTTTGTCTGATTTTGTCTATGATGTGAACCATAAGTTAATGGGAGATTTTGTCAGCATGAGTAATGATGAAATCCTGCGTTTTCAGAAGATGGAAAAGCTCTTGGAAAATAAAATCTCTCGTCGTTTCAAAATCCGCAGACTGAATAAGGACGACTTCGGCTATCTGATTGAACATCTTTACGGACAGACAGGTACAGCTTATGAAGATTATGAGTATCATCTATCAAAGAAGAAGCTGGATAATGAAACCTTGATTAAATACTATGACCTCATCAAGCCTACTCGCTGTTTAATAGAAGAAAAACAGCGATACTTGAAAATCCAGCAGGAAGATGAAACCGTCTATGTGGCTTATTTTACCATTAACAGTATTGTCGGAGAGCTGGACTTTCCATCAAGTGAAATTTTCTATTACCAGCAACAACAATTTACCTTTCCCATTGACACGTCCATGAATGTGGAAATCGTGGCAAATTGTAAAGCATTAAGCACCGTTCGCAATAAAAAGAAAGAGTTGAAAGATTTAGATAATCACGCATGGCAAAGTGATAATGAAACCAGCTCCAATGTGGCAGAAGCCTTGGATAGTGTAAATGAGCTGGAAACCAATTTAGACCAATCCAAAGAATCTATGTACAAACTCTCTTATGTGGTTCGGGTTTCTGCTAATGATTTGGACGAGTTGAAACGTCGCTGTAATGAAGTGAAAGACTTTTACGACGATTTGTCTGTGAAACTGGTTCGACCTTTTGGCGATATGCTGGGCTTACATGAAGAATTTCTGCCAGCAAGCAAAAGATATATGAATGACTATATTCAATATGTAACTTCTGATTTCCTCGCTGGACTTGGCTTTGGTGCTACGCAAATGCTGGGCGAAAATGAAGGGATTTATGTTGGCTATAGCTTAGATACAGGACGCAATGTGTATCTCAAACCAGCGCTTGCCAGTCAAGGGGTTAAGGGTTCAGTAACCAATGCGTTAGCGTCGGCTTTTGTTGGCTCGCTGGGTGGTGGTAAATCCTTTGCGAATAACCTTATCGTCTATTATGCAGTGCTTTATGGAGCACAAGCAGTGATTGTTGACCCAAAGGCGGAACGTGGCAGATGGAAAGAAACGCTTCCAGAAATCGCTCACGAGATTAACATTGTGAATCTCACTTCTGATGAGAAAAGCAAAGGACTGCTTGACCCTTATGTAATTATGAAAAATCCAAAAGATTCTGAATCACTGGCTATTGATATTCTGACATTCCTTACAGGGATATCCTCACGAGATTCTGAACGTTTTCCCGTACTACGGAAAGCGATTCGTGCAGTAACCAATAGTGAAGTGCGTGGACTTCTTAAAGTCATTGAGGAATTGCGGGTCGAGGGAACACCAACAAGCACCAGTATCGCTGACCATATCGAGAGCTTTACGGATTATGATTTTGCACATCTCTTATTCAGTGATGGCTATGTCGAACAATCTATCAGTCTTGAAAAACAGCTCAACATTATACAGGTGGTGGATTTGGTATTACCTGATAAGGAAACAAGTTTTGAGGAATACACGACAATGGAACTATTATCCGTTGCTATGTTAATTGTCATTAGCACCTTTGCGTTGGATTTTATCCATTCAGACAGAAGCCTTTTCAAGATTGTAGACCTTGACGAAGCATGGAGTTTCTTACAGGTGGCACAAGGTAAAACCTTATCTATGAAGTTAGTAAGAGCTGGACGTGCTATGAATGCAGGTGTCTATTTTGTTACTCAAAATACAGATGACCTTTTAGATGAAAAATTGAAAAATAATCTTGGTTTGAAGTTTGCCTTTCGTTCCACTGATATCAACGAAATTAAAAAGACCTTAGCTTTTTTTGGAGTTGACCCAGAGGACGAAAACAATCAGAAGCGACTTCGTGACTTAGAGAACGGACAATGCCTTATCAGTGATTTATATGGTCGTGTCGGTGTGATACAGTTCCACCCAGTCTTTGAAGAATTACTTCATGCTTTTGATACCAGACCGCCTGTGAGAAAAGAGGTGTAATGATGGTACAGAAATTAAAATCAAACTGGACTCTGAAGCGTCTAAATAAAGTGGCAATGACAGTGGTTTTATCACTCGTGATTGCCATTTTTCTTTTAGCAATGTTGGGAACAGTGGTTCAAGCTGCGGGCTTGGTAGATGATACGGTCAATGTAGCAAATGAATACAGCCGATACCCACTTGAAAACTATCAACTGGATTTTTATGTTGATAATAGCTGGGGCTGGCTACCGTGGAACTGGTCGGACGGGATTGGAAAACAGGTCATGTATGGACTATATGCTATTACCAATTTTATTTGGACAATCAGTCTTTATGTTTCCAATGCGACTGGCTACTTAGTTCAAGAAGCCTATTCCCTCGACTTCATTTCTGCTACAGCAGATTCCATTGGCAAGAATATGCAGACCCTTGCAGGAGTTACGCCTAGCGGACTATCAACAGAGGGATTCTATGTTGGATTCCTCTTACTCTTGATTTTGGTTCTTGGGGTTTATGTTGTCTATACAGGACTGATAAAAAGAGAAACTACAAAAGCGATTCATGCCATTGTGAACTTTGTCATGGTATTTATCCTATCAGCTTCCTTTATTGCCTATGCTCCCGACTACATTAAAAAAATCAATGATTTTTCATCAGACATCAGTCAAGCCAGCTTATCATTAGGAACGAAAATCGTCATGCCCCATTCAGACAGTCAAGGAAATGACAGTGTGGACTTGATACGTGACAGCCTATTTTCCATACAGGTTCAACAACCGTGGCTACTGCTTCAATACAACAGTTCAGACATTGAAAGTATTGGTGCTGACCGTGTGGAAAGTCTACTTTCAACCAGTCCAGACAGTAATAATGGAGAAGACAGAGAAAAAATTGTAGCAGAAGAAATCGAAGACAGAAACAATGTGAACATGACGATTACAAAAACTATTAACCGTTTGGGTACAGTCTTCTTTCTCTTTGTATTCAATATCGGGATTTCTATATTCGTATTCCTACTAACAGGAATCATGATTTTCTCGCAGGTACTTTTTATCATCTATGCCATGTTTCTACCTGTTAGCTTTATTTTAAGCATGATTCCGTCCTTTGATGGTATGTCAA
>JGI24707J26582_10001938_pt1 | contig 15947 bp, 11 predicted proteins | sample BioPla1DNA1_FD_26582 | JGI IMG/M metagenome (IMG submission 26582) | reverse complement strand
ACCGGAAAAGAAATTACAATGAGAACCAAATTGAGTCCAACGGCGAAAAGTTATGAAGCTAAATTGTTTTCACCGCACTAAAAGGTACAAGTCAGGACCATCGACTTGTTTAGCGTATATTAAAAACGGTAGATGAAATTTTTCATCTACCGTTTTTGTGATAATCGTATTTTGTTCGATTTTACCTTTACACTCACTCAATTTTCTTTGCTGAAGATGCATTGACAAACAATACGCTGCCCAATGCATCATATCCTTCAAACACATCACGACCATGTGATCTTACCTCTTCTGCAGTAAAGCCGATGATAGTCAGGCCCGCTTCCGAAGAGTAATCGGCTATGGTTTTCTTATAAGAGATTTCTTCTTTACGAACTACAATTTCAATATTGTGCTGATAAATTGGCATCCTGCCACTCACGATCAACTCATCGAACCAGGCTTTTACAGCCTCTTTTTCATCTTCTCGGCAGAAATAATAAATTTTGATTGAACTTCTTCTCCAATCGGGATGACCTAAAATAATAAAACTCATCAGTATCATTAAATTGGCATTTAACTCATCGTACGTCTTGATCCACACATGTATGCCGTTTTTATAAAAGATGGGTTTTCTGGAAACAGCCAAAATACAAATATCGAAATCACCGGCATTGACTATACGGTAGTTGTCAATGATGATATCCAGATCATCAGGTTCTTCCTTGTCGTAATCAAAAATCAACATATTGTTTTCCATGCCCGCAATACCCGGAATTTGAATGGCTTGCACAATGGCGGATGTGTTGGATGGTGATACGATGGTATTGACATAAACGCTGTGGTCAATCTCAATATTATTCAAAATCTTCATCAATTCTGCCTGAGCTTGTTCGTTGGTTTCTCTCGAATAGTAATCTCGAATGAAATGCAGATAAGTCCCAAATCCAAATTTATAGGATAACCAATTCAACAAACGAAAGGCATTGTCATATTTGAAAGAATTCTTTGAGATACAAATGGCACTGGGTCTCCATTCCTTATCAGTATTGGAAATCTTCTTTCTTTGAATATAGACCTGTAACCACCTGTTTAACTGAAAAATAGAATTTGCAAAGATGGATTCCAAACCTTTGCGTTTTTTATGCAGGTTATCAATGTAGATATAAATAAATACCAACACGCCCAACGCCAATATCGTATAGATTACGCTGATTTGAAACATAATCCAGATAGATGCTACAAAGCCAATCAACGAGAAAAACCATTTCGATTTAAAAGAAGGACGGTATGAAGGTGATGACCCAAAGTGGTTTAAGAACGAAATCAAACAGATAGAGCCGTAAGTGACCATGAAAAACATTGATATGATTTGTGCTACCATATTCACATCCCCAATCAGCACAAAGAAAAATGCAATCGCACAGGTAATGAGGGTTGCGTTTACAGGTTCACCATCACCTTCCCTATTTTTAGTCAGCCAAGTATTAATCTTTTTAGAAGGAAAAGACTTGTCGGTCGCCAAGGCTTGTAAAGTACGCGGCGCCACCATGACCGACCCCAAAGCTGAAGATATGGTAGCTGCGGCTAATCCCAAGGGCACAACAATGAACCCAAATACGGCAATATCAGACATAATCATCTGCTTATTAGCTAAGTCGCTGGGGCTTGCAGAGACTGCTAATTTGTATGCCACTAAAAAATAAATAATCATTCCAATTACAGTGGCTGCGATAGTCCCTAATGGAATGGACTTTCCCGGATTTTTTAAATCGCCGGATAGACCCACTCCTGCTGTCATGCCTGTGAATGCAGGGAACACAATAGCAAAGACTACAAAAAATTGATCCATATTGCGAAACCGGGCATTGGCTAAATTAAAGGACGAGCCGGCTGAGAAATCAGTAGTTCCAAAGAAAAACATCAGTAAAGAAATGGCAAGCATCCCCACGATGACATACAAAATTTTCACTCCCAAATTGGCTCCTTTCTTGAAAATCACATAAGCTAAAAGGAGCATCACAGGCACACTGATAACCTGACGCGGCAGTATGAAATTAAATTTTTCTTTCAGGAAATCAAATAAAAAAGAAAAAGATTCAGTAAAGGCGATAACATAAAATGCCACGCTCACCGCCTGAGAGAGATATAAAACGATGCCGATGGTTGCTCCGATATTCAGTCCAAAAGAGCGAGACACAATATAATACTCACCTCCGCCTTCAACCCGTTTGTTGGTCGCTATTTCAGAGATTGCTAATGCAGTAGGAATCGTAACAGTATGGCCTAACAGAATGATTAAAATCACGCCCCAGAAACCAACCGTACCCACAGCATACCCAAATCGCAAGAATAAAATTGCACCTAAGATGGTGGAAATAGCCGTAAAAAAGACAGGAGCTGTACCAAATTTTCTATGTTGTTCCATCGATTTGTTGTTAATCAGTTTTATTGGCAGATGCTACATCATGAACATCTGCAAAATATGCAAATATAAAAAATATGCGTCAGTTATTCAATCTATATTAGAGAAATATTTCCACCTTTGTGCTTTGTTTACGTAGAATACGTTATTTTTTCAATCATGCATTTAAAGGTAAAAACTGCATACCTCACTATTATCCTTACATTAATTTTTCATCAAATTACGGATTTATATGGTAGAATGTAGCCTTAAAAGGGATAGTCAGATGAAAGTGCTGGTAAAAGATGTCTAATTTCTATACTATAAATCGGATTTCTTGAAGCCACAATTATTGCACACACCTGCAAGATGTTTTTTTGAAATTATTTTCCCATATTTCAAAATCACAAAAGCAATTCCCATAAACAGTAGAGGTAATAAACCATCACCAATCGGAATGCTCTCGATGGGATCTTCAACAGGGTTGGCACCGGGATGTGTGATGTCGCCTTCGATGTAATCGCTAAAGGGAGCCGGTGGAGCTGCTGATCTGAGGCTGTGAGCGGAGAGAGACCCGGAGCTTGAAAGGTTTAGACCTTGCGCCATGGCGCCGGTACCTGTTCCGGATGACGAGCTTTTCCCTGAACCCGAACCAAATCCGTAGGGTATCGGCATGGTTATTCCTCCACCACTTGAGGCAGTGACAGGATCCGTTGTGATGCCTTTTGGGGTATAAGCTGAAGGTAAATGTGAGACGGGGGATGATACACTCCGACTTGGTTTGAAACTTGGAAGTTGATGATTTTGATTGGTGTAATCCGTGAGCGGATTATCCACCAAGCTTTGAGTTACGATTGGATTTTTCTGAGTTGCAATGTTAGACGAATGAAAATTTTGATTGTAAGGATTCTTCATCGGATTCACATACACCGCATATTCTTGAGAGAGCATATCATCAGAATAAGTCGCTTTGATCAGGTGAACGCCCAAAACAATCAAAGCTACGAAAAATAATATGTAAAGAAATTCTCTCATGAACTCACTACTTTCTTATTAAAAGCTTACCGCTTTCAACTATATCGCCAACAACTGCCCTTACCAACACAATACCCACATAATCATCAAGGTCAAAAGAAGTATATTTCCCTGCCTGTAAACCTTGCCGGTGCAGCAATCTTCCGGAAATATCATACACTGCACAGTATCCGTTCTCTTCCGTCAAATTCTGAATGACTACGTGATATTGCTCCGTACTGTAGATATTAATCGATTGATCGGGGATCAAATCTAACTCATCTTTGATGCTGATGCTGAATCTGTTATTTGATTTACCGGCATATCCCTTTGTAAACGAATAATAGGTTGTGTCTGACTCAATCTCTATCACTTGATGTTCGAAAAGGTCGATTAAATAAAGGGAAGGATATAATTCACCCATATCTTTATTGATTATTTTTAAAATATATGTCTCATCATTCCCTTCTTTAAAATGCAAATTGATGCGCTCAAAATCATTGGTCGTATTGACTTGTAAATCACCTGCTGGTTCATTGGCATAAATCGCAGCAGATGGACTGTTTCCGTTAAGCAATTTATAGCCATCCCAACCATTATCAAAAAATTTAGAGGCAGTGGCTTTATGCAACAACCAAACCCGATCCATGGTGTTATCTCCCTGCAATTCGACTAACAGATGGGGAACATGCGCTTGACTTTTAACCCTTTGCGCACTGACATTTTTGGTGTGCGCAACATAGGGGATGGTCACGCTTCCGCTATTGGCAGTAGCCCTTATCACAAAACCTTGCATAGAAGGTATCTCCGGCAAAATCAGTTCTGCCGCATTTTGCGGAACCGCCAGATACTGACCCCTCCCTGTTCCCAAACGACCGTTGCCTTGATCTACATTCCAATCAGCATAGGAACCGGAGTGATAGATGTAAACCGTTGCCTCTGTATTGCTTCCAAAAACCATATCGCTTATCTTGATGGAAGCCGTATAAGGATTTGCCAATACGTGCTGACCGGCATAATAGGGAACGGCAGATTTGCTGAGGGGTATCGTCCTGTCTCTGTTTTCAAGGATGCCTTGAAAAGTATATGTCTTTTCTTCCGACTGAGCTATTTCATATCCCTGAAACGAAACGAGCACATCCGTACCTGCTAATTCTTCCCATTTGCTAAACGCATTAGAAGTCTCATTGAAGTTTCGTACATGCGCCCCATCAAAAGTTGGTGCTGCTGTAAGGGTACGCAAGGGAATTCCGAAGTACTGCCAATTAAATTTATCAGTATCATCATCAGCAAGATGTTCGTTGATATAAGCCATTGAATACATTTCTACTGTTGCTGAAACGGGATCAGCTTCAGCGTTTTGAAAAATCAAGGTACCGTTGGGAGTTCCCGAAGATGCTTTGATATGCAATCTATCTGCGTGGGTGTTGTTGATCGTTGTCTTCACCTCTAATTGAGTAGCGGGTTCGACAATCACTTTTCCCTGTGCACCAATTTCAATGATAGATTTGCACACGGCATCAGTATCATTTATGGTGGATTCATTCACTACAGTGACCACATCATCTTGAGTCGGGATGCGCCCGATATTCCATTTGTCGGCTGTGTTCCAATCGCCGTTTCCTCTGTTAAAAATCATGGAATACTCCACCGGTCCGATGTCAAGCAAACCATCATATTGGCGAGGATTGCCATTGATATCGTATGGAGGAACATTGACAGCTTGATTAGCTGCATTGACCAAAGTAGAGACCGGAGATAAATAATAGGATAATGCTTCTACAGGAGTAGCCAACTGATCTACGAACGCTGTGCTGCCGCCTGAAATCATTTGATTGCCTGCTCCGGACAATATTTCATCTCCATGTATTGCAGAATAAGTAGCTGTTACACTGCTACCTAATTGGCTGTATTTATGATCATTGTCCACGATAGAATTGATTATTTGCAATGATCCCGAAATACCGGCAGGCATAGACTGAGCCATGCTCAACCATGCAATGGAAGAACATAATAACAACCCTATGTGCTTTAGTAATTTCATACTCTAATTTTGCAATATCATGGAAATAGCCCGTACTTTATAAGTGTTTGATTTACTTCTGTTTCCGGGTTGCTGCGTGCTGTGTGGAAGATAATAAGACCATGCACCCTGTCGATTGTATTCATTGGATGACCAATATTCTCCTTGAATCAAGGTTTTATTCAGTTTGCCTAAAAGCTGATTGATAAGATCCAGTTCATTGTCAAGTAAACGCAACTGGCCAATTGAGGGTAAAAACCATTTAGCCTCTTCTCCCGATACGCGTTTGTATTCGTAACAGTACTTGGCGGCGCAATTATTCACAGTCAAAGCATACGACTGCGTAGGATTTTCAATGAATCCTGGTTCATTCACGATTAACGCTGTATTTGTTCTTCCGTCGTAATCCATCAACGCAGGCTCTGCTGTGTCATAATTATATAAACCGGGAATGTCTATGGGGTTGTATCCGCTGCTGCCGGTCATACCATTTGGACTCCAGGCTAAAGACACTTCATCCAACGCCATGATCCACGAACGACCATTGATGTAATCGTTGTTGGTATTGCTCCAAAAGCATATACCAATCACATTCGAGGCATCATAGTTGTCAGGAAAAATCAACGCTCCGTACTCATCAAATTTTGGTGTATATACCACACCGTCATCAAAAAACATATCACCCGGATAAATGACGGAAGTCTTTAAGTAATAATTGTCTGCTACTTTACAATTCACCACCTCACCTGTAGTTCCTGCAACGCCAAATCCCGTAACGGCATAGTTGTTATAGACAATGCTGTTAATGAGTTTCCCGTTGTTTTGGATATATACACCGCCCCCTTCAGCAGTCTGTGCTGAAACAATGCCATTGCATGCATAACCTACAAAAAGGACGATGATATACAGGATGCTTCTTCTCATTGTTTATTGATGTGTTTGATATTTAACTGCAACCGGCACAACAAATCCGGGTGTTGTTTTATTTGATGCTTTCAGACCCCAGCCACCCCATGGATACGAGTAGGTTTCAAGTCCCCACATTTGGCCGCTGTCATATTCAGTGGATGATACATATAATCCTCTGTTAAACATGGTTGATGATCCCGAAATCCATCCAAGTACATCTCGTGCACAAGCATCCATTTGCGGAAAGACTTCCCACATTTTATAGAGTTCTCCTCCGGCAGGAAGGTGCCATTCTCCCAAGGTCCCGACAGGAGTATTATATTCTGCAATATATTTTAAAGCATATTCGGGAGTATACCAAGAAGCACCAGCTGCAAGCCAATCGTTGATGTATATAGATAGTGAGTCTGTATTTGCACGACCCTCAAAATCTTTCATAGCATCTTCTTCTGTTGCTATATTAGGTAGATTAGGTACATCAAATGGAGGATTAAACCATATTTTTGAAGTAGTAATTTTCCCCATCACGAAGAACCTGCCCGAAGTAGGGGATGGATCTACAAAGAACACAATGCCTTGGGGAGTTTTTCCTTCAGGAATACCTCCCGCCAAAACAGCCACCACTTTTCCATCCTGACTCAAGGTGTAAACCGGTCGAAGCACGGTCCCGTCTGTACAATAAATATCTCCGATACTGGCAACAAAAGTTCCCGGAATAGTTCCGGGTGAAGGTCTTAATTCAGAAGCGACATTATTGTGGATGATACAATTCGTAACAGTTCCTCCATCTATCAACAAGCCGCCTCCGGCTCCTGTTATGGAGTTGGGAATTGTATCAAATGCATATCCTTTTGTAATCACAAACCCATCCAACTCACCATAAACTGTTGCTACACGATGTGAATATTGTCCATCCAAAATACTTTGCTGATGGGTCGCTGCATGACCCGGAAATATTCTATCGCTTAATGAAGTGGCATCAGCAGGAAATCCGCCTATTAAAGTAATGCCTGAGGGGATAATAAGCTCATCTTCAGTAAAAGTACCGGTAGAGACCCAAATTGTGTTAGGTGTAGCAAGTCCGGAAATAGCGTCTGTTATGGAATTGAAATTACCTGCACCTTCTATGGAAGTACTAAAGTTAACCGTTCTTGCAGGCTGTTGCGACTTAGCATAGAAGACGAAAAGGAACAGAAAGATTACCAAACAAATTCTTTTCATACGATATTAACCATTTTCCATAGGTCATATGGAACTTGTCTATCACTGTTGTCAAATTTTTGAATGTAAATGATTTATAGACTCGTTTCACATTGACCTTCCACGCATGACGCGTATGATAATACATCAAACATGCAAAAGTACAAGATAGTTTTCAGTTTACCAAGCAAATTCTGATACCCTGCTTTTGAAAGAGCTGTAAAATGTTGACTTTCGGGCAATTATATGATAGTTAAAATTGAAAACTTATGTTAAAACCATAGCGCTAATTCTCCAAAATATTCAGGTTGATGGAAATCAGGGTTTTCACTGAATATAATTAAGATGAATATTTTTTAATCAGTTTCAGAAAAACATACAAAACAACTGAAACCAACATGCACCACAATATCCAGTTGTTTTCAATTTGAATTTTACCTTTTACACAAGCATATCGGATGTTGTGAAAGATAAAAAGCAAGATAAAAACAGCCGCCAAGCCGTTCTTTTCTTTTATCAATACTTTTTTAAGATTGAAAGGGTGGACTGATTTAATCTTGTTGCGGCATGAAGGAATAAAAGCCGGCGTTTGCTCAGCCCATTCAATGTACGTTTTGCCGAACTTATTTCGTAAAAATTGTTCTTCTGCGCACATGATCCGTTCGTAATAGATCCAGTAAACCAATACGAAGATGATCAAAAAGTATATGTTTGCCACTAAAATGGCAGCACCCGCTCACATCAAAAAATTACCGAGATACAAAGGATGTCGTACCATGGAATAGATGCCGGTTGTATTGACTTCACCGGCTATTTGCTCCTTTGTATTTCGTCCCGAGGTATCGGCAGGTGTATGTCCTACTGTGATGATGCGGATCAGTAACCCCATCAAAGCAATGATTAAAGAAGCCACTTCAAGGCTGAAATACTGCAAATCAGTAGGTATCTTACCATAAAGTGAGTTTATGACAAACACCCCCATCCCTGCTCCCACAAGAATTAAAGGTAAATAACTTCTATAACGAAATAAGAAGTTGCCTTGCTTCACAAAAGACTCTTGCAGTGTCATATTCAGATTTTAAGTGTTTGACCCTTGTGCTTAAAAAACAATCACAAATGTACATGATTTTTTTGAGAAAATTATTATCTGAGCCTATACCGGTTTTACCACTTTATCTCCTGTTTTCCTCTTGCTCTCAAGAATCCATTAGCTGCCGAAAAATGTCCGCAACCAATAAACCCCCGATAGGCAGACAAAGGAGAGGGGTGAACGGTTTTGAGGACTAAATGCTTCTGACTGTCGATATAAGCCCCTTTGCGTTGTGCATAGGAACCCCAAAGCATAAACACCAAATCTGTTTTTTGTTCAGCAAGTGTTTTTATCACAGCATCTGTGAAAGTTTCCCAACCTTTGCCTTGGTGTGAACCGGCCTGGTGTGCTTGTACGGTTAGAGTAGCATTCAACAGCAGTACACCTTGATTAGCCCATCTTGTCAAATTTCCGCTCGTGGGTAAAGCGATGTTTAAATCGCGTTCTATTTCTTTGAAGATATTGATTAAAGAAGGTGGAAAGGCTACACCATCATTTACAGAAAAACATAAGCCATGTGCTTGTCCGGGTCCGTGATAGGGATCTTGACCAATAATCACCACTTTTACATCATCGAAAGGACATTGATCAAAAGCATTGAATATCAAGGGAGCCGGTGGATAAATTTTACCTTTTGCATAGGCTGTTTTTACGAATTGCACTAAATCTGCAAAATAGGATTTATCAAATTCTGACTGTAAAACTTGCTTCCACGATTCTTCAATTCTAACTTCCATAACTATACTGATAAGGCGTTTTTAAGTTGTTGCATAGCTTGTTTTAATACTGCTTTTGAACAAGCTACATTCAAACGCAGGTGATATTCACCGCCCGGACCAAAAGCTGTTCCTTGGTTTAAGCCTATGCCGGCTTTTTGTGCAAAGAAACGATGCAATTCATTCGATTCCATACCTAATGCTGTACAATCTAACCACAGCAAAAAAGAAGCATCCGGGCGCATGGGCTTTATTTGTGGGATGTGCGTGTTTAAAAAACCAATTACATAATCCACATTTTCTTGCACATAGTGTAGCATGGCTTTGCGCCATTCATTACCTTCAGTATAGCAAGCGACAGTAGCCGCATAAGCGAAGATATTTCCAAATTTAACTTCGGAAGCCTCTAAGTAAGAGGCAAATTGTCGATATAGATTGCTGTTTGGTATTATATAAAAAGAGCTAATCAATCCGGGCATGTTGAATGTTTTGCTGGGTGACATAAAAGTAACGGAATTTTCAGCAGCAGTTCGTGATACCTTTGCAAATGGAATGTGCTTTATTTGAGAATTGCCGGGCAAAACCATATCTGCATGAATTTCATCGGAAATAACCAGTATTTTATGTTTTGCACACAGCTCATCTAATTTCTTGAGGGTTTCTAAAGACCATACTTTACCTCCCGGATTATGAGGATTGCACAGAATCAACATCTTTGTTTTGTCGGTTATCTTACGAAGCAAATCGTCAAAATCCATTTCAAATTTACCTTTTGCGTACTTTAATGGATTGAATACTAAACTGCGATGATTGTTTTTAACCACATTCATAAAAGGGAAATAAACTGGTGGTTGTACGATGATTTCATCTCCTGGTTCTGTGAAACATTGAACTGCTAATGCCAAAGCCGGAACAATGCCGGGCACGAAGCCTGTCCATGCTGTATCAATTTCCCAGTCATAATGTTCCTTTGCCCACTCAATAAAGACATCGAAAAATTCATCAGGCTTATCGGTATAGCCAAGAATCGGATGTTCCAAACGTTTTTTAATAGCATTTAAAATGAAATCCGGCGTGCGAAAATCCATATCCGCTACCCATAAAGGAAGGACATCATCTGTTCCAAATAGTAACTTGCGTCGTTCCAATTTTATGGCATCTGTATTTTCTCTGTTGATTATTTCGTCAAAATTGTAAGTCATGTTGTTGTTTTTTTGTTTCGGGGTTTGAGTTCCGGGTTCCGGGTTTCGGGTTGCGGGTTGCGGGTTTAACCCCCAACCCCCTAAAGGGGGCTATCGCATCCTGCAACTATGTCAATTATTCTATACTATCCAAAGTCCCCTTTAGGGGATTTAGGGGTCAAACTTAAAACACCTCTACCCTTTCATCTTTCTACCCCCTCCCTCCTAAAGGGCTATTTGAGCGTGCAAATGATTTTACAATTACACAACCCCAGTCCCCCCTCGGGGGATTTAGGGGGCAATACCCTCCACGGGTTCTCCCAAATTTGCATTGGTAAACGGTATGTTTAATATCTTAGAAATTGTTGGTGCTATATCTGTAACTTGATGTTGTCGGGTGATTTTTGTCACAGGAAGTTTTGCTCCATAAAACCATATTGGCAAATAGGAAATCAACTCATTCGATTCACCAACCGGATTAGATTGGTCATCAATTTCTAACCAACCGGGCATCAATGTTAAAATTACATCGCCTGCCGTATTCTTGTGTATGGAGTTACGGAGTCTTGCCATTTCAGAATTGGGAGTAACCCCCATCTGCATCAATTGATTAAAGCTGAAAGCTGATTGTATGCCTTCAAATTCTAACATAAAATCAACTACCGATTCCTGCATTTTTTTAAAATCAATTTCCTTTTCCTCAATCAACTCTTTGTTTAGGAAAATATGCTTACCGTAATAGCCGGTTACCCATTTTTCATATCCGTAAACCGCCATCAGGTAGGAATTTAATAATGCCATAGAGCGGTTTGCATTAAAATATCCCACATCGATATGGTGTGATTTCAGTTCCTCGGGACTGTAACCTGCCGTTTGGTTTCCGAAAAGGACAAACAGTACCTTGTCGGCGCCGACTTTATTTTCAATTTTTTGTATCAAAAACTGCAATTCATCATCTAATCGCAAGTACATGTCCTCTTTTTCCATAGACTGTAAAGCAAAACTCTTTTCATTGGGAGTACGTACGGTAAACTGTAACATCAAAGCATCTGTAAATACGTCCATACCTAAGTCATGCTCTTGAAACAGACGTAAAGCCAATTCAGCTACCAAGGAATTGGCAGCAGGCGTGCTTTTGATAATTGTTGAAGAGCTGTGATTTTGCTTTTTGGCTGTGCTGCGATATTCAAAAGATTTTGGTTTTCTCTCATCCATAGCAGCAATATAAGTCGCAGGCTGATACAAAGGCTGCCATACTCTGTCGGCAAAGCGCTGAAAAGCTCCGTTTTCATTCATATCCAAAGCCTGCCAAGGCATGCCATCCTGATAATAGGTCGTAGAACTCCACTTCATCAAGACATCGTCAATCCATGCTACCCCATTGGCTGTATGACCGCCTAAAGCAATGACATCTTCAGCATGTAAGCCGATGGCAAAAGCTTTGGATTGCCCCTGATGAGCCATCATCAGCTCATCTACAATATTGGTTGTCCTGAAATGCTTGGCAGATAGTGTTAAATGAGATTCAATACCGGATTGTGAAGCATCCTGAAATATCGATTCAATTTTACCTGAAAGGCGATTGTATGTTTGGTTGGAGACAACACCATGATAATACGGGATGGTTCCTGAAGTCAATGTTGCTATATCGGAAGCATTTCCGGCAGCTATGAAATTACATGCCACCCTTGACAATGCAACACCTTGGTTTGTAAGCTTTTTGAATCCGCCTTGAGAAAAACGTTCGTTCAGTTGATCGATATGCCTCTGCTGCAATCCATCAACCATGATACCTACTAACAAACGGGGTTGCTGTGGAAATATAAGTTGTACCGTAAATAGCATCCACAGAAGCAAAAGGGTTTTATATATTTTTTTGAAAGAGGAAGATAGCATGTTTTGACAATTGGTGATTAAGAACTATGAACTAAGAACGATGAACTATGAACGATGAACTAAGAACGAATAGTGAATAACGAATAATTTGAGCATTGCAAAGGAACAAATTTTTATAAAAACGTGCAAGTACTCGTAATTTAACGTACGGAACACGGTGTTTCACGAAGTTAGCACGAAGTCTCACGGAGTTAACCCGTGACATGCATCCCGGAACTCGGAACTCGGAACTCGCCTCCCCCAACATTAAATCCGTTTTAAAAAAGTTTAATCTTAGCAATCATATGAACTTTTACAATCTACAGTTTGTTTTACCATCAATATAAAATGAGGACTACAAACGGGTTCTGCGGTTCAATTTTATCGAAAGTTTTCAACAAACAAGAACCCATAAATTCAATCATCATGAGTGAAGTTAAAAGAATAGAGTATTCGGCTGCAGGTCAGGAACCTTTGTTGCCGCTGTTTGAAATGGGAAAATACTTACACAAAAGCACCATTGAGAAGAACATCCAGGAATTTATTAAGATCAGAATGTCACAAATCAACGGTTGTGCCTATTGCTTGGATATGCACTGGAAAGATGCCAGGGCATTGGGTGAAACCGAACAGCGCTTGTACGGACTCGGTGCTTGGAAGGAGTCGCCTTATTACAGTGAAAGGGAAAGAGCTGCACTGCTTTGGGCAGAAGCGGTAAATAGTTGCCATGTTTGTGACAAAGTCTATCAAGAAGCCTCCAAACACTTTAGCGACAAAGAGTTAGTGGCACTCACCATGGCAGTCAACAACATCAATTGTTGGAATCGCCTCAATATAGCCTTTTCAAAAGAAAGAGTCGGGACTTATGAAGTAGGGCAGTATTGAGGGGGTTTTACAACACCCCCTTCGTGCTAGGCAATTCATACTTGTAGATATCTCTTTTTACCGCCATTTTAATGGCTTTGGCCAAGGCTTTAAAAATGCCCTCAATTTTGTGGTGTTCATTTTCGCCTTCAGCTTTTATGTTGAGGTTCATCAGGGCAGCATCGCTCAGGGATTTAAAAAAGTGCATGACCATTTCCGTGGGCATATCTCCTACGTACTCCCTTTTGAATTCAGCATCATAAATCAGCCAGGGACGACCGCCGAAATCGAGTGCAACCGAGCATAAGTTGTCATCCATAGGCAATGTAAAACCGTAGCGCTCGATACCTCTTTTGTTGCCGATAGCTTTGCGCAAAGCTTCTCCCAAAGCCAGGCCGGTATCTTCTATGGTATGGTGCTCGTCGATATGTAAATCTCCCTTAACTTTAATTGTCAAATCGCAGCCCGAATGTTTACCGATTTGTTCCAACATGTGATCAAAGAAATGTAAGCCTGTGGAAATGTCGGTTTTACCGCTTCCATCTATATTTAATTCAATGAAAACATCGGTTTCTTTGGTGGTGCGCTGAACGACGGCACGCCTTCCGCCGGCAAACAGAAAATCGGTAACAGCATCCCAGGAAGTTGTCTGTACAGCGCAATATTCTTGTAATCCGGTATTTTCCAGCAATTTATAGTCNCCATTGATCAAGATGGCTTTACAACCCAGGTTTTTTGCCATTTCAACATCTGTTAGTCTGTCACCTATCACGTAAGAATTGGCTAAATCATAATTTTTCGAAAAATACTTTTTCAGCATGGCAGTACCCGGCTTACGCGTTGGTAAGTTATCTTCAGGAAAAGATTTGTCGATAAAAATTTCGTCAAACTCAATTCCTTCATGCTGTAAGATCTGAAGCATTTTTCCTTGTACCGCATCGAAGTTGGCCTGAGGATATCCTTCTGTTCCCAATCCATCCTGGTTAGTAACCATTGCCCATTCATAATCCAGTTTATGTCTGATAAAGTGCAAATTGCGAATGACACCGGGTAAAAATTCCAGCTGTTCCAATGTGTCCACTTGAAAAGTAACCGGTGGCTCTACAATGATGGTTCCGTCTCTGTCTATAAAAAGTACTTGCTTTGGGTTCATGTTGCTTGTTGATANAGGATAAGACTAAATTTTAGATTTGCGATTACAAAAGTAGTTTATTTTTGGTGTAGATTAAAATTTTTGAATTTTCAGAAGTCAATTGTATTTTGNGATAACAGAATTAAGGTAGTATCTTTGTACGGTGAAAATGTAGTTGATAATACTCTCCCCAATATAATATTTTTAAGTAAGCAGATTTATGGATTTTGATTGGCTGGTAGCTTTATTTGCCGAAAGAGGCATTGCTTATACCTTGCTGTTATACGCTTTTGTGATTGCAGTAGGTGTGATGATTGGCAAAGTGAAAATTTTCGGGGTTTCCCTGGGGGTTACTTTTGTCTTGTTTGTCGGTATTTTTGTCGGACATTTCGGTTTTAATGCCAATCCGGAATTGATGTATTTTATTCGGGAGTTTGGGTTGATTCTATTCATATACTCCATTGGGTTGCAAGTCGGACCGGGATTTTTTGCTTCTTTTAAGAAGGGAGGAATGCATCAAAATCTAATGGCAGCCAGCGTGGTGTTTTTAGGGGTTGGTGTCACCGTTGCCTTATATTATATTTTTGCAGGAAGGATCCCCATGTCCATGTTTGTCGGGATATTATCGGGTGCTGTTACCAACACCCCGGGTCTCGGTGCGGCACAAGAAGCACTTCACCAGTCATTTGATGCCGGTCAGATTGCAGAAATTCCGGAAATAGCATTGGGCTATGCCGTAGCTTATCCGCTTGGAGTTGTTGGTGTTATACTTTCCTTTATCCTTATTCGTACGATTTTTAAAATCAATCTCAACAAGGAAAATGATAAAATCAAGGAGATATCGGCACCGGTAGACGGTACTCAGTTGATGACCATAAGAATTAACTCGCATGCAATTCATGGAAAAACCCTGATTGAAATCAGAAAATTGATAGGTCGCAAATTCGTTGTTTCCCGTCTTTACCATGATAAAAGTTACTCTGTTCCTAAAGGAGACACCGTATTATATAATGGTGATATTGTTTTGATAGTTGCAACCGAATCAGATGCCGGAGCTGTAAAAGCATTGCTTGGAGAAGTGATTGAATTTGATTGGAAGGAGTCGGAAGAGGAAATGATTTCACGCAGAATAGTGATCACACGCGAGACTATCAATGGCAAAACTTTAGGCTCACTGAGGCTAAGAGCATTGAATGTCAATTGTACCCGTATCATACGTTCAGGTTTTGATTTATTTGCAAGCGAAGACCTGGTGTTGCAAGTAGGTGATCGTGTGGTGGTTGTAGGTTCACCGGAGTCAATTAAAAGAATTGAAGAGGTCTTGGGAAATACATTAAAACGATTGGATGAACCCCATTTAATCACTTTGTTTGTAGGTATTTTCCTGGGCATTATTTTCGGCAGTATTCCTTTCTATATACCCGGTATGCCCATGCCGGTAAAACTTGGATTAGCCGGCGGTCCTTTGGTGGTCGCTATATTATTGGGACGTTTTGGTTTTAAACTGAAGCTCATAACCTACACGACACAAAGTGCCAACCTGTTGTTGCGTGAAATAGG
>JGI24707J26582_10001930_pt1 | contig 15987 bp, 17 predicted proteins | sample BioPla1DNA1_FD_26582 | JGI IMG/M metagenome (IMG submission 26582) | reverse complement strand
TTTTTTTATACTTAAAAAACAGGAGAAGGTTTATGAAAAGAAAAACTATTTATATATGTTCCAATTGTGGTTATGAAAGTCCTAAATGGATGGGAAAATGTTTAGATTGCGGAGCCTGGAACACCTATCAAGAGGAAGTGGTGGAAGTAAAAAAGACTTCCGGTGGTAAGGTAGTTACAGCTAGAAAGAAGGTTGCAGCGAAAAGATTAACTGAGGTAGCAGCTAGCAATAGTGACAGGATTGTTACTAGTATTGGCGAGTTTAATAGGGTTATGGGGGGAGGCATAGTTAGAGATTCCCTGTCTATAATTACAGCTAAACCAGGAGCAGGAAAGTCAACCTTGCTACTGCAGGTGGCAGATGACATAACTGCTAAGGGATATAAGGTTTTGTATGCCTCTGGTGAGGAAAGTGAGAGTCAGATAAAGAATAGGGCAGAAAGAATATTAAGTAAAATAAATAATGATATTTGGGTAGTATCCGATTCTAATATGAATAATGTACTTCATTCGATAGAGGAAATTGATCCGGATCTAATTATTATAGATAGTATTCAAACCTTTGCTTTAGAAGAATATAGCTCTAGACCAGGATCTCCTACACAAACGATGGAGTGTGCTAATGAATTGTTGAAAATAGCTAAAAACGGGCAAAAGCCTAGGGCTGTTATAATGGTAGGACAGATGACTAAGGATGATGAAATTGCAGGCCTTAGAGCTTTAGAACACCTTGTAGATACAGTGCTTATAATCGATGGAGAAAGGGGGGAGGAGCTAAGGTCCTTGGTATCCTCAAAGAACAGATTTGGTAGCACAGGAGAAATGGGTTTCTTTTCTATGACAGAAGAGGGGATGATACCTATTGATAACCCTTCTGAGTTTTTTATGACTAAGAGGGAACCGGAAGAACTAGTTTCTGGTAGTGCCTTAACTGTTATCAAAGAAGGAACAAGACCTATCATTGTTGAAATTGAAAGCTTGGTTTCCCGTTCCTTTACTCCCTATCCATCTCGAATAGGTGAAAGTATAGGGAGGGATCAATTAAACACTTTAATCTCCATATTAGAGCAGAGAGGCAGAATTCCACTGTATGATAAAAATGTAGTTATTAAAAGTACTGGTGGCATTAAGCTAAGAGAACAATCAGTAAACTTGGCTGTAATTATGAGTATGGTATCCTCTACAAATAATGTGCCTATTGATAGCCATACGGTCTTTATTGCAGATGTGGGCTTGACTGGAGAGTTGAAGAAGGTACCTTCTTTAGAAACTAGAATAAGAGAATTGGATAGAATGGGCTTTAAAAGAGTCTGTATCGCTAAAGGCGCCATAAGAGATAAATCTAAATTTAAGGACATTAAAGTAATAGAACTTAATAATATTCAGCAAGTAATAAGTTATATATTTAGATAATAAGAATAAATATTGTGAAAAAAGTTGACAATATAAAAGTATATTTGTAAAGCGCTAAGATGGTGATAGTATGAGGCAAGATAATGATAAGGAAATAAAAAGCATATTAAAGGTAGTGGCACCGGGGACTCAACTTAGGGAGGGGTTAGAAAATATTTTGAGAGCCAAAACTGGAGCTTTAATAGTGCTGGGAGATAGCGAAGAAATTATGAAGTTGGTTGACGGTGGTTTTATGATAAATGCTGAGTATAATTCGTCTTATATATATGAGTTGGCGAAAATGGATGGTGCTATAGTCTTAAGCAGCGATTTGAAAAGGATACTTTTCGCCAATACTCAGTTGGTTCCTGATTCTTCTATCCCCACCTTTGAAACCGGCACACGACATAGAACAGCAAACAGGGTGGCTAAACAGACTGGTGCAATAGTAATTGCCATATCCCAAAGAAGGCATATTATAAGCGTCTATAAAAATGATTTAAAGTACGTTTTAAGAGAAAACAGTGTTATATTAGCTAGGGCTAATCAGGCTATTCAAACCTTGGAGAAATATGTATCGGTCCTGGATCGGGTTTTGAATAATTTAAATACCCAGGAGTTTCAAGATATGGTTACTTTAATGGATGTAACTACTGCAATACAAAGAACTGAAATGGTTATGAGGATCGTAGCAGAAATAGAAAGATATATATGTGAGCTGGGCAATGAAGGTAGACTTATAAGCATGCAACTGAATGAGCTGGTTAAATTTATTGAGCAGGATGGTGTTTTGCTTATAAGAGATTATTGCAAGTCAAGTTTAGATTATAACGACGTATATAGGGAAATTCAAAACCTATCTTCAAATGAAATTCTGGAGGTGGATTTAATAGCTAAATCGTTAGGATACAACGGTGTACCACTAATGGATACTTTAATATCTCCTAGGGGCTACCGAATACTGACCAAAATTCCTAGAATTCCAGCGACGGTTATAGAAAACTTGATAAAACACTTTAAGGAATTAAAGTCTGTTATAGAAGCCAGCCATGAGGAGTTAGATAAGGTTGAGGGTATAGGTGAAGCTAGGGCAAAGGCTATTAGAAGTGGCTTAAGACGAATAAAGGAGCAGATCCTTCTTAAAAAACAATATTAATTAGTACACAGTTATTAAGGAAAAATATAAAAAAAGAACAATAAACAAATTACATTGCTATTGTTCTAAATCTTTATATGCTATCTAAAGGTATATTTGCCTAGAGTATCTATTTTGTCATATTCTTTAATAAATACATCATAAACACTTATATCAAGGAGATTGCACATAGCAGTTAAGTAGAATATATTGTTACCAAGCTCTCTTTCTATAACTTCTCGGCAGCCTTCACAGATATTACCGTCAATATGGGTTTTCATACATTCATTTAAGGATTCAAAAGAATCATTGTCACAGGGAAACTCTTGCTTTGTAGCGTTAATTGTAACACAGCCGCAGTTAGTTACAGATTTTACTACTGCTCTGTTTATCCTTGCGTTTGATTCCTGAAACTTTGTCAAAATATCTAAAATACTTTTATGTCGTAGTAAAGATTCATTAACTTTATTTTGCAGTTCACCTAATATAACATCCTTCATAAGTTTCAACTCCTTAAACTATATTAATAAAGTTATCTAAACAGGTAAGATAGCTTTATTAGAAAATAACGAACAAAGCAGATTAAATTTATGTCCATATTTATATAATAAACTTAATTTAGTACATTTCATAGGGGGTAAGTTACTGTATGTATAATAAATGTTGAAAATGACCATTAATTAATATATATTAAATATAAGCTGAAAATTAAAATGGAGATATCCAACTAATAATTTAAGTATACCGAAAAATTGTTAAATCTTCAATCTTTTCGAAGAACTTTAATTTAATTTATACCTAAAGAAAGCTATAAGTGACATTAATTTTATACAAGAAAAATATAAATTATAATTTACATTAATAAGGAGGTGAAGAAATATGGTTAAAAAAATATTAAGGGGACTTTTTACCTTTATAGGTCTTACCTTAGGATACTTTATAGGGGATACTCTATTAAAGACTGAATATGTATCTAGCAGTGCCTTTATCAATGGTAAGCCACTGAATCAAATTTTGCTTTTGTTCTTTTCGACACTTTTATTTGGTATTATATTTTTTCTAGTATCACCATTATTTAATGCTATCATAACAAATGCTATGGAATATGTAGAGAAAAGCATGCAAAAGTTGCCAGCAAATGTCATTCTTTTCGGAGCAATAGGGGCAATTATAGGATTGGCAATTTCAACAATGATTGTTAATGTATTAAGTAGTGTGCCCTATGTTGGACCAGCTTTATCAGTGGCTATTAACACTATATTTGCAGTCCTCGGTGCTGATATAGCTGTTAAAAAGAGAGATGAACTAATGAGCTTGTTCTTTAATATTAAGAAAAAAAGTAATGCTAAGGACAAAAAGTCTAAGGTTACTTCCAAAGCAAAAGTAAAAATATTAGATACATCAGTTATAATTGATGGAAGAGTTTTTGACTTATGTCAAACTGGTTTTATCGAAGGGGCTCTTGTTATACCGAACTTTGTACTAGAGGAGCTAAGACACATCGCCGATTCATCTGACTCCTTAAAAAGAAACAGAGGTCGAAGAGGCTTGGATATACTTAATAAAATACAAAAAGAATTGGATATGGAAGTAATAATAACTGAAAAGGACTTTCCGGAGATTTTAGAAGTAGATAGTAAATTGTTAAAGCTTTGCCAGACAATGAATGGCATGGTAATTACTAATGATTATAATTTAAACAAGGTAGCAGAGTTTCAAGGAGTTCCTGTACTAAATATAAATGAATTAGCTAATGCTATAAAGCCTGTGGTTCTCCCTGGAGAAGAGATGAGAATTCAAGTTGTAAAGGACGGAAAAGAATCCGGCCAGGGTATAGCTTATTTAGATGATGGAACAATGATTGTTGTAGAAGGCGGAAGGAAGTCCATAGGAGAAACTATAGATGTTATAGTTACCTCTGTACTTCAAACTGCAGCAGGCAGAATGATTTTTGCAAGGCAAAAGGAAGCTCTAGAAAAAGCAAATTAGGAAGGTAGTTTATGAGTGGAAATAATGTAGCGCTAATAGTAGCTGCAGGAAAAGGTAAAAGAATGGGCAGCGAAATTAGCAAGCAATTTTTAAGTCTAAAGGGAAAACCTCTTCTGTATTATACTATAAAAGCCTTTTCTCAATGTACAAAAATTGATTCTATTGTTTTGGTTTTATCCAAAGAGGCCATAGATTTTACTAGGAAGGAAATAGTAGAAAGGTATGACTTCAAAAAGGTAAGCTCCTTGGTTGAAGGTGGCAAAGAGAGGCAAGAGTCTGTCTATAATGGATTAAAGGCCATTGGTAACTGTAATATTGTTGCTATACATGATGGTGCTAGACCTTTTGTTACCACTGATATTATTGAAACTGGAATAAGCTATGCTGAAAGCTTCGGTGCTAGTGCCTGTGGGGTTAAGACTAAGGATACCATTAAGGTGGTCAATGAGGAGGGTTTTTCTGTGACTACTCCTGATAGAAATACATTAATGGCTGTACAAACGCCTCAATGTTTTAAATATGAGTTGATAAGGCAGTGCCATGAAAAAGCAGCACTAGAAGAGTATCTTGCTACAGATGATACTATGATTGTTGAGAAATATGGTCAAAGAGTATATTTATATGAGGGAGACTACAAAAATATTAAAGTTACTACCCCGGAGGATATGCTCTTAGGGGAAAGGATATTAGATAAACTTTAAGGAAATATTGACAGCAAATTATGTAGAAATTATAATTATGGGGAAAAGTATAATAATATATTTTAAAACTAAAAATAATGCAATGAAGAAGAATATTAGAAAAGCATACAGAGAGAAGATCCTTGGCTGAGAGATTTTCAAATTTTCGAACCCGCTTCTGAGCAGTAGTTAATAACTACCGGTAATGCCGTTATAGATAATGAGTGAAAAATTTAGGTGGTACCGCGATAAAAACTCGCCCTAATAGGGTGGGTTTTTCTTTTTTTGTAGAATAATTTAGGAGGGAAAGATTATGGCAAAAAATAAGAAGAAGGTAGAAGCAATAACAAGTATGGATGTGGATTTTGCTCAATGGTATACAGATATAGTAAAGAAGGCAGAGTTGGTGGATTATTCCAGCGTAAAGGGATGTATGATTATAAGACCTTATGGTTACGGAATTTGGGAAAATATACAGCAGGATCTAGATAGAAGATTTAAGGAAACAGGTCATGAGAATGTGTATATGCCTATGTTTATACCAGAATCACTTTTACAAAAGGAAAAGGACCATGTAGAGGGTTTTGCTCCAGAGGTAGCTTGGGTTACTCACTTTGGAGAAGAAAAGCTTACAGAGAGGCTTTGTGTAAGACCAACATCTGAAACCTTATTCTGCGAGCATTATGCTAAGGTTGTTCAGTCCTATAATGATTTACCAAAGCTTTATAATCAGTGGTGTTCAGTAGTAAGATGTGAGAAGACAACAAGGCCTTTTTTAAGAACTACAGAATTTTTATGGCAGGAAGGTCATACTATTCATGCAACTGCAGAAGAAGCTCAGGAAGAAACTGTAAGAATGTTAAATGTATATGCTGATCACTGTGAAGAAATTTTAGCTATTCCAGTTGTGAAAGGTCAGAAAACTGAAAAAGAAAAATTTGCAGGAGCTGAATCTACCTACACTATTGAGAGCTTAATGCATGACGGAAAGGCTCTTCAGTCGGGAACTTCCCACTACTTTGGAGATAATTTTGCTAAGGCCTTTAACATACAATACACAGACAAGACTGGTAAGCTACAATATGTATATGAAACCTCTTGGGGTGTGACTACTAGACTAATTGGTGCTGTTATAATGGTTCATGGAGACGACAATGGTTTGGTCTTACCACCCAAAATTGCACCTATTCAACTAGTTATAGTTCCTATAGCTCAACATAAAGAGGGAGTTCTTGATAAAGCTGAAGAACTTAAAAATAGATTAAAAGGACTTGTTAGGCTTAAATTAGATTCCAGTGATAAGATGCCAGGTTGGAAGTTTGCAGAATATGAAATGAAGGGAGTTCCTTTAAGACTAGAAATTGGACCAAAGGATATAGAGAATAATCAATGTATACTAGCCAGAAGGGATACAGGGGAAAAGATTACTGTAGCTTTAGATCAAGTTGAAGAGCTTGTTTTAAAACTTCTTGAAACTATTCAGAAGGATATGTTGGTAAAAGCTAGAGAAAATAGAGATAATAAAACCTACACTGTAACAAGCTTTGAGGAATTTATTAATACTATAGAAAACAAGCTAGGCTTTGTTAAGGCCATGTGGTGTGGAGATATAGAATGTGAAGAGAAAATTAAGGAAATAACAGGGGCAACATCTAGATGTATTCCTTTTGAACAAGAGAAGGTTTCTGATACTTGTGTTTGTTGCGGAAAGACAGCTAAAGATATGGTGTATTGGGGAAAGGCTTATTAAGATTAGCTAGGATTTTTAACTAGATTAAGAAGAAGGTTTACCTTTAAAGAAATGTGGTATAAAATAGATAATAAACTAACTAAGCAGGGAGGGATAGATAGTGAAAATATATAACACTTTAAAAAAGACTAAAGAAGAATTTATACCTTTAAAAGATGGGGAAGTCAGCATGTATGTTTGCGGACCCACAGTATATAATTTGTTTCATATTGGTAATGCTAGAACCTTTATTGTATTTGATACCATAAGAAGATATTTTGAATATAGAGGATTTAAAGTAAATTTCGTTCAAAACTTTACAGATATCGATGATAAAATGATAGCTAAAGCTAATGATGAGAATACAAGTGTTAAGGAACTAGGAGATAGATTTATAGTTGAATATTATAAGGATGCAGATGGATTAAATATTAAGAGAGCTACTATAAATCCAAGAGCTACTTTATTCATTGATGAAATAATCACTTTTGTAAAAGATTTGATAGATAAGGGATATGCTTACGAAGTTGATGGAGATGTATACTTTAGCACAAAGAAATTTAACCAGTACGGTAAGCTATCTGGTCAAAATCTTGAGGATTTACAAGCAGGAGCTAGAATTAATGTGGATGAGAGAAAAGAGGACCCTATGGATTTTGCTCTTTGGAAGAAGCAAAAGCCAGGTGAGCCTGCCTGGGAAAGTCCCTGGGGACTAGGAAGGCCAGGATGGCATATTGAATGCTCATGTATGGCAGATAAACTCCTAGGTAAAACTATAGATATTCATGCTGGTGGTACAGATTTAATCTTTCCTCACCATGAAAATGAAATAGCTCAAAGTGAATCTAGAAACGATGCTCCCTTCGCAAGATATTGGATGCATTCAGCTTTCATAAATGTTAATAATCAAAAAATGTCTAAGTCTCTAAATAACTTCTTCACAGTTAGAGATATATTAGAAAAGTATGATGCTGATGTAGTGAGGTTTTTTATGCTATCTGCTCACTATAGAACCCAGTTGAACTTTAGCATTGAGCTACTGGATTCAGCTAAAGCTTCTGTAGAAAGACTGTACAATGCTATAGGAAATCTTGAAAGATTGTTGGAGGAAGTTAAAATAGAAGAAGTACAAGAGGGAGAGAAGGCTTTTGTAGATACTTTGAATTCCTATAGACAAAAGTATATAGAAAAGATGGATGACGACTTTAATACTGCTGATGGAATAGCTGTTATATTCGATTTGATAAAAGATATTAACATCAATGTTTCCTCTGATTCTTCTAAAAAAATTATCCAAATGTCTTTAGATCTGATTAGGGAACTAGGTCAACCTTTATGTATACTTCAAAAGTCTACAAAGGTAAGCTTGGAAGAAGAAATAGAAAAGCTTATAGAGGAGAGGCAGCAGGCTAGAAAAGATAAAAACTGGGCCTTAGCTGATAAAATAAGAGATGACCTTAAGGATAGGGGCATAATTCTTGAAGATACACCACAAGGTGTAAGATGGTTTATAAAGAAGTAATATAAATTTTAGTAAAAGGTTAAGCTAAAATTATAAAGCTTAGCCTTTTTTTATTCATATTGAAAATCTTTATAAAGTGATGTATATTTATCCTGATAATTTAGATAGAAGGATATAAGGCTATGATGAGGAGTAGGGAAAATGATTTTGAATTATACGGGAAAAACTATAAAGCCTGAAGAAGCTAAGAGGGTTAATGGGTTGTCATTAGCTTTTATTGGGGATGCGGTTTTTGAAGTTATGGTAAGGGAATATTTAATTATTAATAATCTAAATTTATCAGCCCATAAATTACACTTAAAGGCAGTATCTTATGTAAAGGCAAACTCCCAAAGAGGTTTTATTAGGCAATTGGAAAAATATCTAACAGAAGATGAGATGTATATATTTAAAAAGGGGAGAAACACTAAATCAGCCACCGTGCCTAAAAATGCTACAGTGTCTGATTACAGGGCTGCTACTGGTTTTGAAACCCTTATAGGTTATTTATATATAACAGGACAAATTGATAGGTTACAGTTAATTATGGATATAATATTTGAAGATAAGAAAGATTCCAAGGAGTGATAATATGAAAAACCATAGAGAATTTAACAAGAGAAATGATAGAGGAACTGGAAGAGATAGAAGGGACCGTAGACCATCAAGGTATAATGAAAATAGAGAAGAATATAAAAATCCTAGTGAAGATATAAGAGAGGATATTATCGAGGGAAGAAATGCCGTAATAGAAGCCTTACGTAGCGGCAGAACCATAGAGAATATACTAATAGCTAAGGGAGATAGGGAAGGGGCAGTAAATCTAATAACAGCATTAGCTAAAGAAAAAGGAGTGGTTATTAAAGAAGTTGATAGGAGAAAGCTAGATAGCATGTCTTCAACTGCAAGCCACCAAGGTGTTATAGCACAAACAAGTCCTTATAGTTATTGTGAAGTAGAAGATATAATTCAGGATGCCAAGGATAAGGGTGAAGATCCTTTTATAATAATCCTAGATGAAATAGAAGATCCTCATAATTTAGGGTCCATAATTAGAACAGCTGAGGTTTGTGGTGCCCATGGTATTGTTATCCCTAAGAGAAGAAATGTGGGAGTTACAGCAGCTGTATATAAATCCAGTGTTGGTGCTGTTGAATATGTAAAGATAGCTAAGGTTACAAACGTAAATAAGGTTATTGATCAATTAAAGAATCAGGGAGTATGGGTTTATGGAGCTGACATGGATGGAGAGGAATATTGTTACCAAGCTAACTTAAAGGGTTCCGTTGCTTTAGTTATCGGTAGTGAAGGTAGAGGTATATCCAGATTAACCAAGGAGAAATGCGATAAATTAATTAAGATTCCTATGAGAGGAAATGTAAATTCCTTAAATGCATCAGTAGCTGCAGGTATTATTATGTATGAGGTTTTAAAAAGTAGATTATAAGGGGTTTTGTTAGAGGATTCAAAGGACAGTGTAGACTTATTAAGAGAGTTGACTTTATGAAGGTTATATAAAATATGCTATATTTAACAATAAGTAACTTTAAAGGGTTGAATAATAAAGTAGAAATTTGTTGAAAAAAAGAATATTAAAAAGTAATTTTAAAAAACAGGATGAAATCCGTAGAAACCGTTGAATTCTCTTGACTTGTATATTTGTGCTGGGGTATAATTTAAAATGAAACGTATGATTGATGAGGGGGGATACTCTTGGGAGCGAGGGAGAGGTGCTTAAAAACGTTTACAAATTTTGAAGATAAACTTGACGAAGAAGTGGTTATTGAGGCGAAAAAAGGTGATACTAGAGCACAAGAGTATCTTATTAATAAGTACCAGAATTTTGTAAAAGCAAAGGCTAAATCTTATTTTCTAATAGGTGCAGATAAAGAGGACATTTATCAAGAAGGTATGATTGGGCTTTACAAGGCTATAAGAGATTTTAAGGCTGATAAGCTATCTTCTTTTAAAGCTTTTGCTGAACTTTGCGTAACTAGGCAAATAATAACAGCTATTAAAACAGCTACTCGTCAAAAACACATACCTCTTAATACATATGTTTCTTTAAGCAAGCCTATCTATGATGAAGAATCAGATAGGACTTTGCTAGATATTTTATCAAGCATAAAGGTTTCGGACCCTGAAGAGCTGGTTATTAGCAAGGAGGAAATGGACCATATTGAAGCAGAAATTGGAGAGGTGCTTTCTGACTTGGAAATGGAAGTGTTAATGTCTTATTTAGATGGCAAGTCATATCAAGAAATAGCTTGTGATTTAGATAGGCATGCAAAGTCTATTGACAACGCTCTTCAAAGGGTAAAAAGGAAGTTAGAAAAGTGTTTAAGTAATAGATAAAATTTTATATTGACAAAATGAATTAACAGTAGTAAAATCATTAATTGTTACGGAAAAAAATAACGAAGGCGGGTGTAACTCAATGGTAGAGTTCTAGCTTCCCAAGCTAGCTACGAGGGTTCGATTCCCTTCACCCGCTCCAGACATTGCCCATATAGCTCAGTAGGCAGAGCGTCACCTTGGTAAGGTGGAGGTCACCGGTTCGATCCCGGTTATGGGCTCCAATTTATACATACAACACGCCAGGCAAAGTTTATTTGTAATAATTAAGATATAGCTGTGGCTGTAACAGTATATCTAAAGTTTTATTAAAGGAGGAAACGTAATGTCAAAGGCAAAATTTGAAAGAAACAAACCCCATGTTAACATTGGAACAATTGGTCACGTTGACCACGGTAAGACTACATTAACAGCAGCAATAACAACAGTATTAGCAAACAAAGGATATGCAGACGCATTTAAGTATGACGAAATAGATAAGGCACCAGAAGAAAAAGAAAGAGGAATCACAATCAATACTTCCCACGTTGAGTATGAAACAAACAACAGACACTATGCTCACGTTGACTGCCCAGGTCACGCTGACTACGTAAAGAACATGATCACAGGAGCAGCTCAGATGGATGGAGCTATCTTAGTTGTAAGTGCAGCAGATGGTCCAATGCCACAGACAAGAGAACATATCTTGCTTGCATCCAGAGTTGGAGTTGACTACATCGTAGTATTCTTAAACAAGGCAGATATGGTAGACGACCCAGAATTACTTGAATTAGTTGAAATGGAAGTAAGAGAATTATTAAGCGAATACAACTTCCCAGGAGATGACATTCCAGTAATCACAGGATCAGCATTAAAGGCATTAGAAAACCCAACAGATCCTGAATCAATAAAGCCAATTGAAGAATTAATGGAATCAGTAGATAGCTACATTCCAACACCAGAAAGAGCAACTGATAAACCATTCTTAATGCCAGTAGAAGACGTATTTACAATCACTGGTAGAGGAACAGTTGCAACTGGAAGAGTTGAAAGTGGAATACTTCACGTAGGAGACGAAATAGAAATCGTAGGCTTAAGTGAAGAAAAGAAAAAGACAGTATGTACTGGAGTAGAAATGTTCAGAAAGCTTCTTGATGAAGCACAAGCTGGAGACAACATTGGTGCATTACTAAGAGGTGTTCAAAGAACAGAAATCCAAAGAGGTCAGGTTTTAGCAAAACCAGATTCAGTAAAGCCATATAAGAAATTCGTAGGTCAGGTTTACGTATTAAAGAAAGAAGAAGGCGGAAGACATACACCATTCTTCGATGGATACAGACCACAGTTCTATTTCAGAACAACAGACGTAACAGGCTCAATCAAACTACCAGATGGAATGGAAATGGTTATGCCTGGAGACCACATAGACATGAATGTTGAACTAATCACTGAAGTAGCAATGAACGAAGGATTAAGATTTGCTATCAGAGAAGGTGGAAGAACAGTAGGTTCAGGAGTTGTTACTACTATAATTGAGTAATAAAATATCACCTGTGTTACCTAATATTTAATAGGACTGGGTTTCAGGACCTGGTCCTTTTGAAAGTAAAGACGTTGACATATAAATATATTTTGTGATAGATTATTTTAGTAATATAATTCAAGAAGGCACCGAAGGACTTAGAGAAAAATGGAGGTGTAGTAATGAGAGTAAAGATTACAATGGCCTGCACTGAATGCAAGCAAAGAAATTATAATTCCATGAAGAATAAGAAGAATAATCCTGACAGATTAGAAATGAGAAAGTATTGTAAGTTTTGTCACAAACATACAACTCATAAAGAGACTAAGTAGTGTTACAAAAATCTCTTATAATTTTTAAGGATGTGGATTTTAATGGCTGTGGAAGTAAAAGTGAAAAGTAAGAAATCGAAAAAAGGATTGGCCTCAATCACAGGTACATTTAGAGGATTAAAGGCAGAATTGAAGAGAGTAACATGGCCAACAAAAAAAGATATAGTGAAAGCTACTAAGACAGTATTTGCTATATGTGCAATTTATTTAGTTTATTTAGTNATTGTAGATTCAGGATTTCAGTATCTTTTTAATTTAATACTTGGAATAAAGTAAAAAAAGGAGGCGGGAGTGGTTAAACTACTCCTAAGGGTATGAGTGAAAAAACTAGATGGTATGTTGTCCATACATACTCCGGCTATGAAAACAAAGTAAAGGCTAATCTTGATAAGACTATAGAAAATAGAAATTTACATGACTTGATCCATGACGTTCAGGTGCCAGTGGAAGAAGTTGTTGAAGAAAAAGATGGCAAGAAAAAGATTACTCAGAAGAAGATATTTCCGGGGTATGTTTTGGTGAAAATGATTATGAATGACGATTCTTGGTATGTTGTTAGAAATACCAGAGGGGTTACCGGATTTGTTGGTCCGGGATCTAAGCCAGTTCCATTAACTGATGCAGAAGTTGAATCTATGGGTATAATAGAAAAACCAATAGATATTGACTTGGAAATCGGGGAAACTGTAAGAATCGTGTCTGGTCCGCTAGAAAACTTTGTAGCAGTTATAACAGAAGTTCATGGAGATAAGCACAAAGCAAAAGGACTAGTTGATATGTTTGGTAGAGAGACTCCGGTAGAACTGGACTTTAACCAAATTCAAAAATTAGATTAATGCTTATAAATCTAGGCTTTGCCTGGTTTTATATAAGTGGGAGGGAAATATCCCGCTAAACCACATTTTAGGAGGTGTAAACACATGGCTAAGAAAGTTACAGGAATGATAAAACTTCAACTTCCAGCAGGAAAAGCAACTCCAGCACCACCAGTAGGTCCAGCCCTTGGTCAGCATGGTGTTAATATTATGGGATTCTGTAAGGAATTTAATGCAAAGACAGCTAATCAAGCAGGATTAATAATCCCTGTTGTAATTACTGTTTATCAGGACAGATCCTTTAGTTTTATACTAAAGACACCACCAGCTGCAGTTTTATTAAAGAAAGCAGCAGGAATTGAAAGTGGTTCTGCAGCACCTAACCAAACTAAGGTTGCTAAAGTTACAAAAGCTCAATTAAAAGAAATAGCAGAATTAAAGATGCCTGACTTAAACGCAGCATCAGTAGAAGCTGCTATGAGCATGGTTGCTGGAACAGCTAGAAGCATGGGTATAACTATAGAAGAATAAGATTAGTTATAGCCAAAATCTCTCAAATAAAGTGGGAGGTAAAAACCGTTATTACCACAAGGAGGATAGAATATGGGAAAGAATTATATTGAAAGCGTTAAGCTTGTAGATAAGAATGCATTATATTCTCCTGCTGAAGCAATGGAACTTGTAGTAAAAACTGCTAAGGCTAAGTTTGATGAAACAATAGATTTAGCAGTTAGATTAGGTGTAGATCCAAGACATGCAGATCAGCAGGTTAGAGGAGCAGTAGTGCTTCCACATGGAACAGGTAAAGCTGTTAAGGTTTTAGTTTTCGCAAAAGGTGAGAAAGCTAAAGAAGCAGAAGCTGCAGGAGCAGATTTTGTTGGTGCAGAAGAATTTGTTGAAAAGATTCAAAAGGAAAACTGGTTCGATTTTGATGTAGTTGTAGCAACTCCAGATATGATGGGTGTTGTTGGTAGACTAGGTAGGGTTCTTGGACCTAAGGGTTTAATGCCAAACCCAAAATCAGGTACTGTTACATTTGATGTAACAAAGGCTATTGAAGATATCAAAGCAGGTAAAGTGGAGTATAGAGTTGATAAAACTGCTATAGTACACGTTCCTATTGGTAAGAAGTCTTTTGGCGAAGAAAAGCTGATTGATAACTTCCGTACTCTTATGGAAGCTGTTATAAAAGCAAAACCAGCTGCAGCTAAAGGCCAATATGTTAAGTCAGTAGTTATATCAAGCACTATGGGACCTGGTATAAAAATTAATCCGCTTAAGGTTCTTGAATAGTATTGACATTGTCTATGTTGTTTGTTAAAATAGCATAGGTTAATTAAATAAGGTAATAAACCGTAGACAGTAGGTGCCATAAGGCGTAACGGGAAACCAACCTACCGAGGGTTCCGATACATTAAGTTAGTTAGGTCTCTCTGCGTCTGCGGGAGACTTTATTATTGTATAAAGAACTGTGAGAAGCGTGAGGAGGTGGACACACAGTGACAAGTAAAAATAGAGTAAAAAAAGAAGCTAAAGTTGCAGAAATTAAAGAAAAGTTAGAAAAGGCACAGGGTGTTGTGCTTGCTGGCTATCAAGGTTTAACTGTTGAAGAAGATACAAAGCTAAGAAAGACATTAAGAGAAGCTGGTGTTGAATACAAGGTATACAAGAACACTATGACAACATTAGCTGCTAAGGAATTAGGACTTGACGGAATAGTAACATATCTTGAAGGACCAGTATCCATAGCTTTCAGCTATGATGATGCAACTGCAGCAGCCAGAGCTTTAAATGATTTCGCAAAGGAACATAAGAAATTAGAGTTAAAGGCTGGTATCGTAGAAAAAGAAGTTTACGATGCAGAAAAGATTAAAGCTATCGCTGCAATACCATCAAGAGAAGTACTTATTGCAAAATTACTTGGAAGCATCAAGTCTCCATTATCAAATTTTGCTTACTTATTAAGTGCTATCAAAGATCAGAAAGAAAACGCGTAAAATAAATAGAAAATTTGGAGGTGTCTAATAATGACAAGAGAAGATATTATTCAGGCTATAAAAGAAATGAGCGTATTAGAATTAAATGAATTAGTAAAGGCNTGTGAAGAAGAATTTGGAGTAAGCGCAGCAGCTCCAGTAGCAGTAGCTGGTGGCGGAGCAGCAGCTCCAGCAGCTGAAGAAAAATCTGAGTTCGACGTTGTATTAGCAAGTGCTGGTGCAGAAAAGATAAAGGTTATAAAAGCTGTTAGAGAAATAACTGGATTAGGATTAAAGGATGCTAAGGAATTAGTTGACGGAGCTCCTAAGACATTAAAAGAAGGCGTATCAAAGGATGAAGCTGAAGCTATCAAGGCTAAGCTTGCTGAAGTTGGTGCTACTGTAGAATTAAAATAGTTAAAATAAAAAAAGGAACTTTTCATGATGTTACCCCCTAAATCCGGACACGGATTCAGGGGGGTTTATCATGTCTAAATATTCATTTGAGTTTAAGTTAAAAGTAGTTAAAGAGTACATGGGAGGAGAAACCGGTGGTTACAAATCTGTAGCAAAGAAATATGAT
>JGI24707J26582_10001928_pt1 | contig 15996 bp, 13 predicted proteins | sample BioPla1DNA1_FD_26582 | JGI IMG/M metagenome (IMG submission 26582) | reverse complement strand
ATAGCGTTAGCACTCCTTGTGAGTACTAACGCTATTTTGCCGTTTAGGCGCAATTTTTACTTCTCTTCTAGATGGGGATAGCGATAATCCCTCGGCGGCAGCAGGTTTTCCTTAATTGTCCGCTGGGAAACCCATCTCTGCAGGTTAATCGCGCTTCCTGCCTTGTCATTGGTTCCTGAAGCCCGGGCGCCGCCAAAGGGCTGCTGACTGACAACTGCTCCGGTGGGCTTGTCGTTTACATAGAAGTTGCCGGCTGCCTCATTTAACGCTTCAGCCATATGCACGATCACTCTGCGATCGGTGGCAAAAATGGAGCCTGTGAGGCCATAGGGCGATGTGGTGTTGCAAAGTTCGAGTGCTGCGTCTAAGTCTTCGTCGGCGTAAACGTAGACGGTCAGAACTGGACCGAAGATCTCTTCTTCCATCAGTTTGAATTTGGGATTGGTGGTTTCAACGATGGTGGGATCGATAAAGTAGCCTACTCTGTCATCATAGGTGCCGCCCACAAGAATTTCTGCTTCGCTTGATTCTTTTGCATAATCAATATAGGATTTGATGCTGTTAAAGGCGCTTTGGTCAATCACCGCACCCATAAAGTTAGTGAAATCCGAGACATCGCCAACTTTCAGTTCTTTGGTCATGGCAACGATCTTATCTTTAACTTCTGGCCAGATGCTCCGGGGAATATAGGCCCTGGATGCGGCGGAGCATTTTTGTCCTTGATATTCAAAGGCGCCCCGGACAAGGGCTACGCTCAGAGCATCAATGTCTGCACTGGAGTGGGCAAAGACAAAGTCCTTGCCGCCCGTTTCGCCAACGATACGGGGGTAGGTTCGGTAGTTTTGGATATTGTTCCCCACCGTTTTCCACATCCCTTGGAAGACGGGCGTACTGCCTGTAAAGTGAATGCCGGCCAGGGCAGGATGGGCCATTACCGGATCGCCCACAGTTCCGCCTGAGCCGGGTACAAAATTGATTACTCCAGGTGGGAGTCCAGCCTCTTCCAGGATCTTGAGGATGAAGTAGGCGGGATAGACTGCTGAAGAAGCAGGTTTCCAGACTACAACATTGCCCATCATGGCAGGGGCAGTCGGCAGGTTCCCGGCAATAGCTGCGAAGTTAAAGGGTGTGACTGCGAAGATAAAGCCCTCCAATCCCCGATGCTCGACTCGATTCCAGCTCAGGGGAGTAGAACGGGGCTGCTGCCGGTAGATCTCCTCCATATAATGGACGTTGAAACGCCAAAAATCAATAAGCTCACAGGCAGAATCAATTTCGGCCTGAATGGGAGTCTTGCCTATGCCGAGCATAGTGGCGGCGTTGAGGAGATAGCGCTTTTCATGGGCAAGAATTTCAGCCGCCTTCATAAAGATGCCGGCACGTTCTTCCCAGGGTAAAGCGGCCCATTCCTTGCGGACCTTAAGGGCGCCCTCGATGGCGGCTTCCACTTCTTTGCGCCCTGCCTTATGGTAGATGCCCAAGATATGGCTGTGGTTATGGGGCATCACACATTTGCCGGTGTCCCCTGTTCTAATTTCTTCACCATTAATGACAACGGGGATCTCCACTTCTTTGCTGCTCAGTTCTTTAAGGGCAGCCTTCAGTTTGGCCCTGTCGGGGCTCCCCGGCCCGTAGTTTTGAATTGGTTCGTTTTCGGGAACGGGCATTTTAAAGATACCATTTGACATTCGATCACCTCATCTTGATTTTATTTAAGCAACTCTTCACCGCTAAAGTCGCGGTAGGGCGAAAGATCAGCAAACACTTCCTCATCTTCCTGCCCTTCGGCAATGGCCAGAGCAATCATGTCGGCCAGGCCGGGCCCTAACATCAGACCTTGACCGCACATGCCGATAGCATGGAAGAAACCTTCAACATCCCGGTCAAAGCCTACAATCGGCTTCCCGTCCGGTGTCATGGGATAAAGACCCCGCCACACTCTGCGCACTTTAATATTGCGCAGGCGGGGGTAAAGCTGCAGCATGCGGAGAATCACCATGGGCAGGAATTCCGAGGTAGAGCGCCGGTCTCTTCCCATCCGCTTTGGCCTGGGGGTTATGCAAAAGACAATTTGATTTTCTGCGTTTTGGTAGAAATAGTAGTTGTCAGATTGTTCATCCGGGGCTATGTCTACGACCATAGGCAGGAAGAAACGCTTAACCGGCTCCGTTACACCTGCTTCGTGGGAGTCAGGGTAAACTGGCAGATCCGCCCCTGCCATAAGGGACACATCTCTGCCAAAACCTCCTGCGGCGTTTACCACATAGCCGCAGCTGATTTTCCCCTGATCGGTTACAACCGCCTTTACTTTGCCATTTTCCACTTCGATATCTACAACCTCAGTACTAAAAAGAAAGTCCACCTTGGCCTGTCTGGCCAGGCGATAGAAAGCGCCAATCATTTTCAGGGAAGACAGGTGCCCATCCTCAGGGGAGAATGTTCCACCTAAGAGTCCGTCTGATAAAATGCCCGGGCAGCGTTTCCTAACCTCATCAGGTTCGATCCAGTCAATGTTCAGGCCGAATTTTTTCTGTACCGGTAAAAGGCTCTTCAGGCCCGCAGCAACATGTTCGCTGTAGGCGGGGAAGAGATAGCCCCCTTCTATATAATCCACATCCAGGCCGTATTCCGGCAGCAATCTGCGGACAACATTTAAAGACTCTTTGCCGATCTTGATTTTGGCCCGGTCAGAGTGGGTGGCCCGAATACCGCCGATAGCAGCTTTGTTTTGCCCTTGCCCCACCGAGGAACGCATTTCCACAACCGCCACACTCAGACCCCGTACCGCCAGGCGGTAAGCGAGGGGAACTCCTACGCTNCCGGCACCGATGACTACTGCATCGTAAGTTTTCACTTTTGTCCACCCCCTTCGTTAGCTAGGGCTTTCATGGGCACCTCAACCGTCAAAGGACGGTGGGTGGCAGCCTGAATATTTTCTCGCTTGACACCAACCTCCATCATGACCCTAGGTACAAGATCCAGGCAGGTCTTGCCTCCGCAGGCTCCCATGGCGAGTCGAACTTGCTTGAGCTGGTTAATATCTGTAACTTCATTTTCCTGAATGAACTCTTTCAACTCACCAACTGTCACACGCTCACAGCGGCAGACAACGGCGTTGTCAGGCAAGCAGCTGAGGTCTGTCTCGGGCAGAGGTATGGTTATCTCTTCCGCCTGTACGAGGATGCCAACGGCCTTGGTGGCGAGCTCAGCCGGGACTACTAACGTAAGCAGACTGGTTCGATGCTGTTTGTTATACCGTGCGGCCTTGACAGTTCCTTCCCCAAGAGCCAGGCCGTCCACATCCCTGAGCTGCACCTTGTCACCTGGCTTATAGTCATGCTTAAACTCGTGGGGTACAACCAGCTCGGCTAGGTCTTCTTCCTTGGATCTGCGTGTTAAGGTGATAGCCAGCCCCGGACAGATCAGCACGCAAAAACCGCAGCCGATACACTTCTCCGAAAACTCGGGCAGATCCATAATGGTTCCGGTGCGTCCACTGAGATGGATCGAATCCTGGGGGCAGACCGTAGTGCAGGGATTGCAGGGTATTTCCTGGTAACAGTGGATCATCGGCTTCCAGCCCTTGCCGAACATTTCAAAGGAGCGCTCAAATGTTTGTCCGGGAGGGCTTTTGAGAACCTCTTGCTTTTCGGGCCACTCCTTGGGGATTGTAACATCGCTCCCGAGGAGCACCGCCATTTTGCGGCCAATAATACGGCCGCCGATCATGGCTGAAGACGCTTCTGCAATTTCATCGGCATCACCCGTTTTCAAAACGGGGAAGCCCCCTTCCAGGCCGCTTTGGTAGAACTCATCTGCGGAGCTTAAACCAACAGCAATTAATACTGTGTCTACCGCAAAGGTCTTGGCAGTTTCCACTAAAGGATGCCAATTGTCATCTACTTGGGCGATTGTAGCCCGTTCCACTTTGCCGTCGCCCTGGACGCCTAAGATGGTGTGACTCAAGTAGATGGGTACCCCCATCCGCTTAATTTTGTCAGCATGAACCTTGTAGCCGGTTACCTCCGGGGCAATGTCTACCAGACCTACAACATTAATGCCGGCCTGGAGGGCGTGATAGGCTCCAATTAGGCCAACATTGCCGCAGCCTACAATCAGGACACGTTCGGATGATTTCACCAAGTCTCGGTTGACCAGAGTCTGGAAGGCGCCTGCGCCGAAGACACCGGGCAGATCGTTGCCGGGAAAGACCAAGGAACGTTCCCTTGCTCCTGTGGCTATAATCAGACCGTCAAAGGAGACGTGGACATACTTCTCTAGCCGATCCTGATAGATGCCGGCTTTACGATCACTGAAAATGCCAACAACTGTAGAACTTGTCAAAATTGTAATATTCTCTCTGCTGCGCGCTTCTTCTTCGAGAATCTTGGCAATGTCGGTTCCNCTGGTGCCGGCATAGCAATCTGCCATGGAGCCGAAGAATTTGTGGGTTTGCAGCACCAGTTTACCTCCGAGGTGATCTTTGTCGTCTGCCAAGATCACCGTAAAGCCGAGGTCGGCCAGTTCAATGGCGCTGGTTATTCCTGAAGGCCCTGCACCGACAATGAGCACGTTGCAGGCAAGTTCTTCGGGGACAGAGGATGGACGGGGCTCGTCGTCTGCGGGCAGTTCGGGGTGGTGGACAAGAGTCTTGATCTCCATTCCTTCCCTAAGGGGTGTGATACAGCTCTTTACAGGCAAGCCGTCAATAATCACAGTGCACTGGGCACATTGCCCATTGGCGCAAAAGAGGCCCTGGGGGGCATTACCTACAGTATGAATCGAAAAAGTTCGGATGCCATTGGCGAACAGGGCNGATGACACCATTTCCCCTTCTAAGCCGACGAGGGGCCGTCCGTCAAAGGTAAACGGGACCTGCCTGCCCTCTTGAACGTCCAGAACGGGATGTTGAGTGATTCGCACTAGCATTACCTCCAAAGTAGAACAGCATCGTAAATTTGTATTTTCACAATGTACATATTCTTTTAACGTGTTGTTATTCCTTCTAAGATTACTGCTTTGCTTGGAGAGATTTACCCAGTAATAAATTGGAATAGACCGCAAAATGCAGGTCTTTTCCACGTGAATATCTTGACATATTGGGCCAAGCTTTATATTATATAATATGAGAATGATTTTCACTGTCAGGCAATAGAGGGGTGTTTCCGTGAACTATTCACCATTGGTTGACTTACACGAAGGTGTTACATGCAAAGTTGCCCGGATTCAGGCGGGAAGAACGGCTACTAAGCGCCTTTATGAGATGGGGTTTAACACTGGTGCCCGGATAAAAGTGCTGAAAAACGATCGGGGACCTGTAATCGTGGGGTTAGGCGGCCATAAGGTTGCTCTGGGCCGGGGATTGGCAGCTAAAATGCTCGTAACAAAAGAGTGAACAAACGAATGTGGGGGAGCGGGACATGTCGATAACGATTGCTTTAGTAGGAAATCCCAATAGCGGCAAGACAACACTTTTTAACGCGCTCACCGGCTCAAACCAGCATGTGGGCAACTGGCCCGGAGTGACCGTAGAGCGCAAGGAAGGGCAGGTGCGGCATGGAAATACGGTGTGCCGTGTTGTTGACTTGCCGGGAGCATACAGCCTGGGCGCCTTTTCTGAGGATGAAATGGTGGCCAGGGAATTTATCTTGACCGGAAACCCTGATGTAGTGATTAATGTGATAGATGCTACCAATGTGGAGCGAAACCTGTACCTGACCACACAGCTTTTGGAGATGGGAGCTAAAGTTGTAATAGCATTGAATATGGTCGATGAGGCCAAGGAGAGGGAGATCTCCATAGATGAAAAGGCCCTTGCCAGGCGCCTTGGAGTACCTGTAATCCCCACTGTGGCCAGCAGGCGCAACGGACTTGAGCAGCTTATGAACGCTGCACTGGCAGTTGCCTCCGCGCCCCGCAATGGACATGTGCGACTCAGCTATGGGGAATCCATCGATGACAAGCTTGCCAAACTCACCAATCTGCTCAAGGCAGGACGTTGGGACTATCCCAGTGGATGGCTGGCTCTCAAGGTTATGGAAGGCGATGAGTACGTCAGAAAAATTGTGGCGGATGAGCAGAGCATGCAGCGATCAAAAGAATTCCTTCGCCTCTGGGATGAGATTGCTGCCAATGAGGATTACTACCAGTTGGAGATTGTGGACAGCCGTTATAGGTTTGTTGGTGAGGTTACCCAAGATGCAGTGCGCAGACCGGCTGTGGCGGTGGAGACCGCCACTGACAAACTAGATCGCATCTTAACGCATAAATATTGGGGCATTCCTATTTTTGCCGCCATTATGTTTGTAGTATTCCAGCTGACCTTTGCCATTGGCCAGGATTTCTTGGGAGAATGGATGGCCAGTGCGGTAGAGTATATTGGCGAGTTTCTAGAAAGTCTTTTGCTGACCGTTAATGCACCCCAATGGCTGGTAGATTTTACCGGTAACGGAATCATTGCCGGGGTTGGAGCCGTGGTAGAGTTTGTTCCTCTCATTGTGATCCTATACCTATTGATGGGACTTCTGGAGGACAGCGGCTATATGGCTAGAGCCGCCTATGTGATGGATAACACGATGCGGGCAGTCGGCCTGCAGGGCAAGACCTTCATTTCAATGATCGTGGGCTTTGGCTGTAATGTTCCCGGTGTGATGGCGACCCGGACTTTGGAAAGTAAGAAGGATCGCATGATTGCCATCCTAATTAATCCCTTCATGTCCTGCGGCGCGAAAATCCCCATTTATCTGGTATTTATCGCAGCCTTTTTCCCTGCCTACGGCGGAGCAGCACTCTTTGCCATGTATGCACTTGGCATAATAGTAGCCTTTATTATGGGCAAGATATTTAGCAAGACTTTATTTAAGGGAGAAGTCAGCCACTTTATCATGGAGCTGCCCCCCTATCGCATGCCGACCTTGGGCACTGTGCTGCGGAGCATGTGGGATAATGTTTCCGGATTTTTGACACGGGCCGGCACCACGATTTTTGCAGTAGTCAGCTTGCTGTGGGTATTAGCAGTACTTCCCGGCGGAGTGGAACCCTATGGGCCCGAAAGTATTTTGGGCCAGATTGGACTTGCGATCGCCCCTATATTTAAACCTGCCGGCTTTGGCACTTGGCAGGCTTCGGTGGGCTTGTTTTCCGGCATTGCTGCCAAAGAGGCCGTAGTGGCAACCCTGGGCATGGTCTACGCCGGTGTGGAAGAGGGTATGGAACTTGTCATGTCTATCCGTGAAGTCTTTACTCCCCTGACCGCCGTTTCGTTTATGGTTATGACTTTGCTGTATACACCCTGTGCTGCTACCTTGGGCACAATCAGGAAAGAGACCGGCTCTGGCAAGTGGGCGCTCTTTTCGGCCCTGTACAGCTTTGGAGTTGCCTGGGCTTTGGCGGTAGTTGTCTTTCAAGTTGGGAGTCTGCTCGGATTTGCTTAGGGCAGGGAAGGTGGTGTGTGGCTCTTGCTAAAACAACTTCTGGCTGCTATTAATGATGCCGGTTATGTATCGAAGCCGGCCCTTGCAGCAGAGCTGGGCAGGCCTTTGGTCCTGGTGGAAGAGGGGTTTGCGGCCCTGGTGCGGATGGGTTATCTTGCCGAGGATGCCGGCGCAGGCTGCGTTGATCTGCCCTGCGGGAAATGTCCCTACGCCAGCATGTGCCAAAAAGAGCCTGTTCAAATGTGGAAGATCACAGATAAGGGTCGGGATCTTTTGGCGAATATGCAAAGGGCCGGCTAAAATCAAAGGGCGCTGCCGTACTTGGCAACGCCCTGTCATATCTTTGGGACTAATCCGCTTTGTAGATAGATGCTCCGTCTGCTGTCACGTTGAGCATGATCTGGGGTGATAAAAAGCCCAGCAGCTCTCCGCGGAAAAGACCAATATACCCGTTATTATGAACGTTATTGCCCATAATTCCGGTGGGCAGGCCCTCGGCATTGTTTACTTCCATCACTCCGCCGTAAAGACCTGACCGTAAGCCAATCAGCTTGGTCATCTTGTTGGTGCCGTTATAGAGGAATACGCTGCCGGCATTGTCTTCGTTTTGCAGAGCTACCGTTAGATGTCCGTCTTGGTTGAAGACTCCAATGGCACCGCCGTCATCATAGGACAAGAGTGATACTACACGTGTGCCTTCATCGTTGAAGAGCTCAAAGCCAACATCTCTCTTGGCTTGATCATATTTCAGTGAAGCGACTGTGTTTCCCTCATCATTGACCACCACAATCTCGCGAGCGACAATCTTGTCAAAAATCTGCTGGGTAGCACTTACTACGTTCACACCTGTTATTGCGCAGAACAAGGCGATGAACAGCAATGGATAAATAATGAACCGCTCATATTTTGACACCCAATCACTCCTAACTGGCAAGCTACTTGTCTATTTAATTCGTCTTATTTAGACAAATACCTGCCAAAGGGTAATCTGTTTCGCACCATGCAGCAAAAAAAGGGTCTGCCGCGGCCCGAAGGAGGACAAGTGCAGCGGAAGGGGAAATAGCCACAGAGAACCTTCGGGAGAATTGGAGGAAGTGTTGTGCTGCAAATCCTGGAACCATTTATTATGCTGACTTTGCTCATTGCCCTGGGCGGCTTTCTCTACAGTACTAAGGTTTTCGACCTGGACTTTGTTCGGAGATTGAGCAGCCTGGTGGTGAAGGTAACTTTTCCGGCAATGCTCTTTGTTTCCATGTACAGCAACATAGATCTGCAAACGTGGCAGCAAGGGTGGATTTTCACCGCTGTGGGCCTGGCTGTATCTGTTGTGCTGGCAGTTACTGCCCATCACAGCAGCAAGCTTTACTCGCTGCGGGGTATGACCTACGGAACCTACCAAATTCTCTGCACCAATGGGAACAATGTGTTTCTGCCTGTGCCGATTATTTCGGTGCTTTTCGGTACACCCTATGTGGTTTATGCTGTGCTATTCGAGTTAGGAGCAGGTCTCTTCTATTGGAGCTATGGGATCGCACACTTGCGCTCAGGAAGAAAATTCAGCTTCAAACGTCTATTTAACCCCAATATGTTGGCACTTTTATTAGGTTTGGCTTTAGGTGCGCTAGGAATCCAGATACCAAGCCCGCTCTATGGGGCGCTTGAGATCGTAGGTAACATTACAGTGGGTTCAGCCATGCTAATTCTTGGTGCCCTGGTAGTCAACTTAGTAGAAAAACGTCTCAAGCCCAGAGGAGAAGTGTGGGGCGTCGCCTTGCATCGTTTGCTGCTCAGCCCCCTAGTGGGAATGATCATCCTCCGCTTTGTTGATCTGCCGACGGAATTAAAGACGATCTTTTTCTTGATGCTCTCTATGCCTCCTCTTGTGACAACTGCCTTGGTGGCAGCCAGTTACAATGCCGACGAAGAGCTTGCTGCAATGGGAGTCGTCATTCCCACTCTCTTAAGTTTTGTTCTCCTACCTATCTTTTTGTGGCTGTTCTAGGGCTACCTCTAGTCATTGTTTGCAAAGCTATCAGAGATGGATTGCTTGCTTTGTATGAAGTGCTCTTTGCTACGCACTTCAACATTTAAAGGAAAATTCCAGCCCTTTTGCGAATAATTCATAAAAAATTCCTGTAAAGCGATACTGCCTTTTCCTACAGGTAAATGTTGGTCATCACTTCCATCATTATCATGGATGTGGGACCCTACAATATTACTCGGGCCAATAGCTGAGACAAACTCTGATGCGCTCAAACCCGTTGAATGAGCATGCCCAGCATCATATACCAGTAGAAGATCATCGCCCAGCGCTCTACGACATGCATGGAAATCGTCTGGTGTAACGGGGAATCGCGTTCGATCATAGCTAAAACCATGCAGATTCTCAGGAGCTACAACAATCCCCCGTTTGCGAGCATACTCGCGAATTGTGCCTAACTCATTGATGATTCTTTCTTTCAGGCTGTCGAAGGCTTTGCTTCCCATCTCCTCTCGCACCAACTGAAACGGGGGCACTGTGTTTTGATCGTCTGGTTCTAGTGTATAACCGAGCTCAAAAAACCCGCCATGGATGGTAACGTACCTCGCATTGACGCGTTCTGCAAATTCAAGACTTTCTCGAATCCGTTGACGAGTTTCTCGCAGTAAGTTCTTGTCCGTACTCCCTAAATTGATGCCGTTATCGAAGGCGGCGTGGACTGAAATTGCGAGATTTTGTGATTGAGCCAATTTCCCCAGATGAGTTCCCGCTTCTTTGCGTAACATACCATCAGGATCGATTCTAGCCTCATACTTAAACTCCACCCACGTAAATCCTAAAGAAACAGCCAAATCCAAAAAAGCGAGATGATCTGGAAAAACTCGCTTTTCTTGGACGGCTCCTATAACTAAGGACAATATTGCTTCACCCTTTCCAAGAAACGTCCGGGATCCGCAGACCCCGAACGTTGACTTTCTCTAACCTGCAAGTAGATTCGTACCCGTATCTTGATCGAAAATGCATACTTCGTTCATATCAAAATCAATGTAGATGTCTTGATCCATTGTTGCTTGTACTCCTCGTGGGGCTACAATGTTCAAGAATTCTTCGTGAAGGCGGATTCGCAAGAGCACTTCACTACCTGCAGGCAAGACTGTGTCTACGATAGCTTTGATTGTCGTTGGAGATTGTTCTGTAACTACCTTTAGGCACTCAGGGCGAATTCCTAGAATGACTTTGCCTTTGACTTTTTTGTGCTGTTCTATCAGGGGCAGTTGAATACCTAGCCTTTTACTCTCAAGACGCCCTTCTTTAACTTCCATATCCAATAGGTTGATCGGAGTGTCACCAATAAACTTAGCAACAAAGGTGTTCCTAGGTTTAGCATAAATGTCATCGGGATCAGATAGTTGCTGCAAGAGCCCGTCTTTCATGACCGCCACATGCGTAGACATGGTCATGGCCTCTAGTTGATCATGGGTTACATAGATTATGGTTTGACCCGTGGACGCATGTAGCTTTTTCAACTCGGAACGCATTTCTATTCGCAGCTGAGCGTCCAGATTTCCGAGGGGTTCGTCCATAAGCAACACATCCACACCAGTTACAAGTTCTCTTGCTACCGCAACCCGTTGTTGCTGTCCACCACTAAGCTCACTGGCATAACGTTTTTCCAACCCTCGAATCTGTACCTGATCCATAACAGTTTCGATTTTTGTCTTGATAGTATCCTCTGACATCTTCTTGATCCGTAATGGGAAGGCAATATTTTCCCAAACAGTCATGTGTGGCCAAAGTGCATAACTTTGAAAAACCATTCCTAACTTGCGTTTCCCAGGGGGCACAATAGTCCATGTCGTAGAATCAAATACTGTTTTGCCACCAATTGTGATTTGGCCTGTGGTTGGCTTTGTTAACCCAGCAATCATTCTTAGAGTAGTGGTTTTGCCACAACCAGAAGGTCCAAGAAGAGTGAAAAAAGCACCATCAGGAATTACTAAATCTAGGTCTTTTACTGCGCCAACATCACCAAAATACTTATTTAGGTCTGTCAAAACGATTTCTGGCATTATTCGCCACCTCCAAATGCTCTACTAACTTTTGCACCGGTCAGTTTACTAGCAACGTAATTTCCTACTAACACTAAAACAATGATCAATACAGCAATGCCGTCAGATAACTGGCGCAACTCACGATTGGCATACTCGAACGTAATAACCGGTAAAATAATTGTCGACGGTGTGTACAATAGCACAATCAAACTTAATGATTTCATGGTTCCAATAAAGGTTAGAATAAAGCCCGCCATAAAACCATTTTTTGTTAAGGGCAACATGACTTTCCTAAATGTGGTAAGCCAGGATGCTCCGTGAACCATGGCAGCCTCTTCCATTTCCATGCTGACTTGCATCATCGAAGCAGTTCCTGAGCGGGTAGCGTTGGGTAAACGTTTCATGGTTGATACCAATACAAGCAGGGCGAAGGTTCCATATAAAGGAGGTAGGGGCCCCATTCGATAAGCGGACATCGTGAGATAAATCGCACCGAATGCAATGCCCGGAATCAAGAAAGGCAAGAAGGACAATTGCTCCAAGATCAGAGCGAGTTTTGTGCCTCTACCACGGGAAATCGCGTAGCCTAAAAGTATTCCTAATAGAGCTGAGAGTACTCCCGTTAATCCACCTAACACAATGGTATTCCATGCAGCTTTCCAGATCCTAGAATTGACCAGCAATCCTATGTGCCCTTCACGCACAGTTGGATCCGTACCAATCCAATAATGGGCTGTTAAATTGGATAGACTGTAATCTCCGACTCGTTCCATCAAAGTATTATAAAAAAGTATCCCAGCGGGCAACACAGACGCTGCTAACAGAAAAACAACTACTGCGATAGCGATTGGATACTTCCACTTGCCTAAGTCTACTAGTTCGGCCCTACCACCCTTTCCTGACACAGTAGTGAATTGTTTACGAACTCCTATCATTCTATGATTAACATACACTAACAACAAGGCCAAGAGTACCATGGCAATAGCAGCAATAAATCCTTCTGCAGAACGTAGGTTTTGCATCTGGGAATAAAGAATTGTCGACAGCACATAGTAGCGGCGGGGAACTCCCAAAAATGCGGGAACTCCGAACGTACCTAAACCCTTGGAAAAAGTTAGTATAAACGCCGAGCCTAAGGCCGGAAACATAATGGGCAAAATAATCTTGCGAAAAATGGTTTTGCGGCTAGCCCCGTGCATGATTGCCGACTCTTCTAGTTGGGAGTCTAGCGTACTCAAGGCAGCCGAAAACAAAAGATATGTGTACGCGAAGTAGTTAATGGCTAGTATGATTATTATCGGAAAGGGACCATAGGTAACCCATTCCGGTAAGGCAACTCCCGTGAGGTACTGGATAATACCAGGAGTACCCCCACCCCCAGTATCAGACTTAGTTAATGTTAACCAAGCTAGGGCCATCGGCCATGAGGGGATAATGTAGGGAATAATGACTACTCGCTCTATAAACTTCTTAAAGGGCATGTTTGTTCTTACTACTAAGTAAGCTAGACAGATACCTATCGCCAGGGCAAGAACAGTATAGCCTGCGGTAATCGTAAGCGTATTCATGAGAGGTTTAAAGAATAGATTGGTTCGCATATCACTTATCAAGGTGCGGAACCAATAATAAGTGGTGAATTGACCCGCTTCAGATCCAGGGATCCTTCGAACATCCGATAGTTGAACAGTAAACGTTGTCTTAACTATTTCCAAAAACGGGCTTAAGACAAAGTAGGCTAGAATCACCACTAGAAAGAGTGAGAGCAAAACCCAGGGAGTCGTGATCCAATCGATGAATTTGTTTAGTCTAGCCTGAAAGTTAGATGTCTCCCGTTTTGCTTCTAACATTGGCGTCTTCAAGAACATCACTCCTCTTCGATTTCCGGGAGATGCCACCAGGTAGCAGGCGGTAGTGTTTCCCCGCAGGGAAACACTACCGTAATCTACATAGTTACATCTAAATCCCTACATATGTGTAAGCCAAAAATCCATTACCTCAATTTCTAAAAGACTGGCATCTTCGCCGGCGTACCAATAGTTGTACTCACTAATTGGTCTAAAGGGGGCAGGTGTTTCAATGTCGGTTCTTACAGGGAAGTTGCCCGGTACGTTCCAAGGCTCGAACCCTATGTGATCCTCGTCGCCACCGCCCATTAACCAGTTCACCAGTAATTTCGCGGCGTTTGGATGCTGTGCGTGTCCGATAATGCCCAGGCTATTTCCATAGGCAAATCCGGCACTCGGCATTAGATCCCACAGAANAGCGAATTGGGCATCGCCAGCGAGAACATCGCGATACTTAGATGAGGTGGTTGCGCCAATTGCTGGTCGCTCCAAATTATGTGCTGTAACTGCGTCTAAGACGTCCCTAGAGCCACTACCTAATCTGATTCCGTTGTCTAACAAGCGTTTAATCAATTCGAACCCTGCATTAGGAGTGGTTAGTTCGATAGGCTTACCAAACACTCTCTCATAATCTGCAGCCACCGCTTCATGATTCTCTACAAAACTAACCAGCCAGCTCATGGAACCACTTGCACGGAGTGGATCTCGAATAACCAAACCACCTTCCCATTCCGGAAGGGTGAGTTCCCAGATGCTCTCAATTGGAGGTGCATCATAAGCAATGTCACTATATGCCAATACCACAGAGCCTAAGCGTTGGATCAACAGGGGCTCTCTAAACTGCTCTGGAATGACCTCTTTTAACTCTGGGGGTACATAGTTGACAATCATATTTCTTGCGAACATGCTTGGAGCCATGTTGTCGATTTCGCACATAAACACGTCTGCATTGTGAATATTTGCTTGGTGCTCTCTTTCGATTTTCTCGTAGACTTCTACGCTAGAAAGATTGTAAGCTTCAACAGTAATGCCTGGATAAGCTTTTTCAAAGGATTGTGCCGCATCAAAGATTCGGCTGGTACTGGTATAAATAACTACTTTACCTTCACTTTTTGCAGCCTCATAAACAGCATCCCAATCTTCTACTTCTGGAGCGTACGGTCCTAACTGACTGGCTTTTAGCCATTCGTCGAAATCGCTAGCATACGCCACTGTGTTGACAGCAAGCATGGCTAGAATCATCAACACTAAGACAAACATGCTTTTGGATCTTTTCATTACCATCCATCTCCTTCATGCTTTTTCGCTACTTTCAAACAATCTTGGGGCTAGTTGCCTACACCTCTACATATGTGTAAGCCAAAAATCCATTACCTCAATATCCAGGTCGTAGGAATCTTCGTCGTCGTACCAATAATTGTAGTCCTCAAGGCGTTCAAATGGTGCAAGTGGTTCGATATCGCTTCGTACCGCAAAATTACCCGGTACATTCCAAGGTTTATACCCTTCATGGGCTTCATCGCCACCACCAATCAACCAATTCAAGAATAATTTGGCTGCATTGGGATGAGGGGCATATCCTGTGATAGCTATGGCACTTCCATAGGCATAACCATCGCTCGGATCTAGGTTCCAAAGAATATTGAACTGATAATCGCCTGCGAGAACATCACGATACTTAGACGCGACGATTGCCCCAATTGCTGGTCGCTCCAAATTATGTGCTGTAACTGCGTCTAGAACGTCTCTGGAGCCACTACCTAACCTCATTCCATTGTCCAACAAGCGTTTGATCAGTTCGTAGCCTGCATTTGGCATGGTTAGTTCGATGGGTTCACCAAACACTTTCTCATAATCTGCAGCCACTTCTTCGTGATGCCTGACAAACATGGCTAGCCAACGCATGGAAGAGCTTGAACGCAACGGATCCCGAATTATTAAGCCACCTTCCCACTCCGGTAGTGTTAATTCCCATATGCTTTGAATAGGTGGGCCATCATAAGCAATGTCACTATAAGCTAACATAATGGACTCAACGCGATGAGCCAACACTGGTTCTCTCAACTGTTCGCTAATGAGGTCTTTCACCTCTGGGGGTACGTAGTTCACGATCATGTTTCTGTCGATCATTTCTTGAGCTCTTTCGGTGACTGAACCACTCATCAATATATCCGAATTGTGAATTTTGGCCATGTGTTCTCTTTCGGCTTTTTCATATACTTCTACGCTAGATATGTTGTAAGCTTCAACGGTGATCCCGGGATAAGCTTTTTCAAACGTTTGTGCCGCATCAAAAATTCGGCTGGTGCTGGAATAGACAACAACTGTACCTTCTTGTTTTGCAGCCTCATAAACCGCATCCCAATCTTCAACCTCAGGAGCATACGGGCCTAGCTGACTCGTTTTTAACCATTCATCGAAATCGCTAGCATACGCCACTGTGTTGACAGCAAGCAAAGCTAGAATCATCAACACTACGACAAACATGCTTTTAAATCTCTTCACTGCCATCCATCTCCTTTCACTGTTTTTGGTCCGATAAAATGCAGTTTTGTACGTCTTATCACCTCCTGGCACTTTTACTGCAAGATTATTGTAATTTCTAACACTCTTTAGCCACTTCTCTCTCAGATTGCGTGACCGTTTTTTGAAGGGAAGATGTGGCCTAGCCCGGAAAGACTAGGCAC